>Ga0105243_10000075_pt1 | contig 112098 bp, 114 predicted proteins | sample KBSM34metaG_FD_81525 | JGI IMG/M metagenome (GOLD analysis project Ga0105243, IMG submission 81525) | Miscanthus rhizosphere microbial communities from Kellogg Biological Station, Michigan, USA - KBS M3-4 metaG | ecosystem: Host-associated > Plants > Roots > Rhizosphere > Soil | place... | reverse complement strand
CGCCGCGTGCCTGATGTGCCGCGACGGCCAAGTCATCCGCAAAAACGCCTAAGCAGGGATTCAGACGATGGAAGAGCTTATCTCCCCCGGTATCTACAACCTGATCATCTTCGTGCTGGCGATCTATGTCGGTTACCACGTGGTCTGGAACGTTACACCCGCACTGCACACCCCCCTGATGGCAGTGACCAACGCCATTTCCGCGATCGTCATCGTCGGCGCCATGCTGGCTGCCGCCCTGACCGTGACCCCGTTGGGCAAGACCATGGGCACCCTGGCCGTGGCCCTGGCTGCGGTCAATGTGTTCGGCGGCTTCCTGGTCACCCGTCGCATGCTGGAAATGTTCAAGAAGAAAGCGCCCAAAGCCGTGAAAGAAGAGGTGCAGAAATAATGAGCATGAACCTGGTAACAACCCTCTACCTGATCGCCTCGGTGTGCTTTATCCAGGCGCTCAAGGGCCTTTCGCACCCGACCACGTCCCGACGCGGCAACCTGTTCGGCATGCTGGGCATGGCCCTGGCGGTACTGACCACCATCGGCCTCATTTATAAGCTGGGCGCGGAACTGGCGACCGCCGGCATCGGCTACGTCATCGTTGGCCTGCTGATCGGTGGTACCGCCGGTTCGATCATGGCCAAGCGTGTCGAGATGACCAAGATGCCGGAACTGGTGGCCTTCATGCACAGCATGATCGGCCTGGCCGCGGTATTCATCGCCATTGCCGCCGTGGTCGAGCCTCAGTCCCTGGGCATCGTCAAGCACCTGGGCGACTCGATTCCCGCCGGTAACCGCCTGGAGCTGTTCCTTGGCGCAGCCATCGGTGCCATCACCTTCTCCGGTTCGGTGATCGCCTTCGGCAAGCTGTCGGGCAAGTACAAGTTCCGCCTGTTCCAAGGCGCACCGGTACAGTTCGCCGGGCAGCACAAGCTCAACCTGGTACTGGGCCTGGCCACCCTCGGCCTGGGCGTGACCTTCATGGTCACCGGCAACCTCGGTGCTTTTGCCCTGATGCTGGCCCTGGCCTTCGTCATGGGCGTGCTGATCATCATCCCGATCGGCGGTGCCGACATGCCAGTAGTAGTGTCGATGCTCAACAGCTACTCGGGCTGGGCGGCAGCAGGGATCGGTTTTTCCCTGAACAACTCGATGCTGATCATCGCCGGCTCGCTGGTGGGCTCCAGCGGTGCAATCCTCTCCTACATCATGTGCAAGGCGATGAACCGTTCGTTCTTCAACGTCCTGCTGGGCGGTTTCGGCAACACAGCCGATGCCGGCGGCCCGGCAGGTTCGAAGGAAGCACGCCCAGTGAAATCAGGTTCAGCCGACGATGCGACCTTCCTGCTGACCAACGCCGATACCGTGATCATTGTTCCCGGCTACGGCCTGGCGGTGGCACGCGCCCAGCACGCGCTGAAAGAGCTGACCGAGAAGCTGACCCACCGCGGCGTGACCGTGAAATACGCGATCCACCCGGTAGCGGGGCGCATGCCCGGCCACATGAACGTCTTGCTGGCCGAAGCCGAAGTGCCTTACGACCAGGTGTTCGAGATGGAAGACATCAACTCCGAGTTCGGCCAGGCCGACGTGGTGCTGGTGCTGGGCGCCAACGACGTGGTCAACCCGGCGGCGAAGAACGATCCTAAGTCGCCGATTGCCGGCATGCCGATTCTCGAAGCCTTCAAGGCCAAGACCATCATCGTCAACAAGCGCTCCATGGCCAGCGGCTATGCCGGCCTGGACAACGAACTGTTCTACCTGGACAAGACCATGATGGTCTTCGGCGACGCGAAGAAGGTCATCGAAGACATGGTCAAAGCCGTCGAATAAAGCTGCTGTAGCGCAATACCCAAAACCTCAGCCTTTAGTAGGCTGGGGTTTTTTATTTACTCCATAAAGCCGACAGAAGGCTCTAGATCAGGGCCTTTCATTCGACCTTTGTCGCGCGGTGTTTTTTTTTGAAATCACTAGACTGCGCTTCTTGCTTCCGTTGCCCGAGATAACAATCCATGTACCGTGATCGTATCCGCTTGCCTTCGTTGTTGGATAAGGTGATGAGCGCCGCTGACGCTGCCGCTCTGATTGAGGACGGCATGACCGTCGGCATGAGCGGCTTCACCCGCGCCGGTGAAGCCAAGGCCGTGCCCCATGCCCTGGCCGAACGGGCCAAGGTAACGCCACTGAAAATCAGCCTGATGACCGGCGCCAGCCTGGGCAACGACCTGGACAAGCAGCTCACCGAAGCTGGCGTGCTGGCCCGACGCATGCCGTTCCAGGTGGACAGCACCCTGCGCAAGGCGATCAACGCTGGCGAAGTGATGTTCATCGACCAACACTTGTCGGAAACCGTCGAACAACTGCGCAACCAGCAGCTCAAGCTGCCGGACATTGCAGTGATCGAAGCTGTCGCCATCACTGAACAGGGCCATATCGTGCCGACCACCTCGGTGGGCAACTCCGCCAGCTTCGCGATCTTCGCCAAGCAGGTGATCGTCGAGATCAACCTGGCGCACAACCCGAACCTGGAAGGCCTGCACGACATCTATATCCCGACTTATCGTCCAACCCGCACCCCAATCCCACTGGTGAAGGTCGACGATCGCATCGGCAGCACCGCGATTCCGATCCCAGCGGAAAAGATCGTCGCCATCGTCATCACTAATCAGTCGGATTCGCCGTCCACTGTTTCCACCCCGGACAGCGAGACCCAGGGCATCGCCAACCACCTGATCGACTTTCTCAAGCAGGAAGTGGATGCCGGGCGCATGAGCAACAAGCTCGGCCCGCTGCAGGCCGGTATCGGCAACATCGCCAACGCGGTGATGTGCGGCCTGATCGAGTCGCCATTCGAGAACCTGACCATGTACTCCGAAGTACTGCAGGACTCAACCTTCGACCTGATCGACGCCGGTAAGCTCAGCTTCGCCTCAGGTAGCTCCATCACCCTGTCGAGCCGGCGCAACGCCGACGTGTTCGGCAACCTGGAACGCTACAAGGACAAGCTGGTGCTGCGTCCGCAGGAGATCTCCAACCACCCGGAAGTGGTGCGCCGCCTGGGTATCATCGGCATCAACACCGCGCTGGAGTTCGATATCTACGGCAACGTCAACTCCACCCACGTCTGCGGCACGCGGATGATGAACGGCATCGGCGGCTCCGGCGACTTCGCCCGCAACGCACACTTGGCGATCTTCGTCACCAAGTCGATCGCCAAGGGCGGGGCGATTTCCAGCGTGGTGCCGATGGTCAGCCACGTGGACCACACCGAGCATGACGTCGACATCCTGGTGACCGAGATCGGCCTGGCGGACCTGCGCGGCCTGGCGCCGCGGGAGCGGGCCCGGGTGATCATCGACAACTGTGTGCATCCTTCCTACCGCGACGCACTGAATGACTACTTCACCAAGGCCTGCGCCTTGGGTGGTCACACGCCGCATATCCTGCGTGATGCCCTGAGCTGGCACATCAACCTGGAAGAAACCGGGAAAATGCTCGTCGAGTGATTGATACAGTTGGCAGCTGACGCAAACACAGTTTCGTCAGCTTGCCGGCCGCCCACCAGAGACCGCCAAAAACTGTACTGCTGTACCGGTATTTTCCCCGCCTAAAACCACTTGCCTCCCATCAAAAAGCACCGAAATGCACCATAAAGGTGCTGACAGGTACAGTTGCGCCTTTTCCGAACAGTACAGCCCCTATAAACAGTTAACTGGTCCTTCACAATACAGGTGAACTGTATCTACAGAGTCTTGCGCGGGAAGAGGATCATGGGCACCAGTTAAACCACTACCTGATCCCGCCACAAGCGGAAGGATGTCAACCATGGAACGTACACTCAGTTCCGAACTGTTCTTCGAAGACAAAGCTGAAAAAACCCAGGCTTCCCTGCCTCTGCGCGTTATCGCCAACCTGATGCTGTGGCAGCGCCGCATCTCCAGCCGCCATCAACTGGCTCGCCTGGATTCGCGTCTGCTGGCCGATGCCGGGATCAGCGAAGCACAACGCTACGAAGAGCTGAGCAAGCCGTTCTGGCGCTAACTCAGCGTCGCTGGCCCTGACCCACCGGGTCCACCGCCAGCACCCCGAATTGCAAACAACAAGACCCGTCGCGGGAAACCGCGACGGGTCTTGTCGTTCTGGCCGCGGAAAACGCGCTACACAGCTGAAATACAGCCCGCTTCATCGGGACAGGTACAGTTTTATAAAATATAACAATTAACCAGTACAATTTAGCTCGAGTGTATCTGTATCACCGCATCGAACCGCCGCACCATGAGGTTGCAGCCAGCTCATCGCTCGGCTGCTCATGGAGGCAAGCATCATGCACTCGTCCCCTGGCACCAACCTTCACTGCACGCCCTTCAAGCGCTGGCTCACGGCGCTCGCCAACACACGGGAGCGGGCCCGCACCCGTCACTTGCTGGCACAAATGGATGAACGACAACTCTCGGACAGCGGCATCAGCCACAGCGATCGGGCAGCGGAACTGCACAAACCCTTTTGGCGCTGAGGCCTGCCGCAACGCTGTGCGAATGGGGCCGCTGAGCCTAATATCTGAGGCGACGTGGCGATTTTCATTCGAACTGCGTCAGAGCAATCAGACACAGCACCTCGCAGTGGCTGCCCGGCGTCTCACTCAGCGCCCTTAAATTGTCTGTTCATTCACAGGAGTTACCCATGTCCCGTCTCCGCCTGCTCAGCGCCGCCGCCCTGCTGGCCCTGGCTGCCAATGCCCACGCCACCAGCCTGATCGTGACCACCGACGCCATTGTCGGCGCGCTCAAGGCCACCACCGACGCCACCTCCGATGCCACTTCTTCCCTGCGTGACAACAAGATTGTCCGTGCCGCCCGGGATGATGCCGCCAGTTTCGTCGCCACCGACGGCGCCATTCGCGGGGTAAAACTGGAAAGCGCATTTGCCCACATTCGCCAGCAAGCGCCTCAGTTGCAGGCCTCTGATGCACAGCTGGCCCAGGCCATCCTGGCAATCTGAAGCGTCTCGGTTTCAGGTGCCCCGGCGCACCTGAAACCCTCTGCGCTGGTCCTCCAAGGGGCATTGCGCTAGCCTTGGCGCTGGTTTTCAGCTGTCGAGACTCTTGGGTTTGTTCCGTATTTCGCTTTCCGCTCCCGTATTGATCGCCGCCTGTTGGGCCGGTTCGGTGCAGGCATTCGACCTCACCACCCAAAGCCTGGTTGTCACCGTCTACGCGACAGGCCAGGTGACCTCGGCGCCCTTCGACCATAAACTGCTGCTTGCTGCCCAGGATGACGCCGCTGCCTTCGTGGCAACCGACGGCCAACTGCGCGGCGCCCGCCTGGAGTCTGCGCTGGAATACCTGCGCCAGGACCCGGCAAAACTTCATGCCAGCGACCTTGAACTGGCGCAGGCAATTCTCGTCCAATAACCATCCCTGTTCTTCCGGAGTCGTTCCATGCGTAGCCCGCTGATTGCCGCCACCCTTGGCCTGCTGTTGTTGGCCGACGTGGCCCAGGCACACACCCTGGTGGCCACCAGTAACATCATCGTCCGCGCCTCCGGCCGCACGATCGATTTCACCTCGGACACCACCACTTCGATCCGTGACTCCAAAGTCGTGCGCGAAGCCCACGACGATGCCGCCAGCTTCGTCGCCAGCAACGGTGATATCCGCGGCGCGCAACTTGAAGCGGCGTTCAATGCCCTGCGCACGCAGCTGCCAGAAGCCCGCGACGCCAGCGACCAGGTGCTTGCCGAAGCCATCCTGGCCCTGTGAAACCACTCCTAGCCTGGCTGCTGGCCGGGACCCTGGCGCTGCTCTGCGGCACCGCCCAGGCCGACCTGCAACTGCGCCTCAAGGCCGATGGCTTGAGCCCGGCGCAGCAACACGCCAGCCAGGCGCTGCTGGATGAAGCGATGCAGGCGTTGCCGCCGCGTTTCATCCAGCAACTGGATCGCACCATTGATGTCGGCTGGACCGACCGAATGCCCGACAACGCCTATGGCGAGGCATCCCTGGTGTCGGAACTGGACCTCAACCGCGCCTTGCTGCCCAGCCTGACCGACGGCTCCGCCGCCACCCAGAAGACCAGCCGCCCCCATGGCACCGTGCGACGGGAAATGCTCGCCACGGTACTCCATGAACTGACCCACATTTATGATCGCGCGCGTTTGTGGCCCGGAGCCGAGCGCAGCCTGATCCAGCGCTGCACCCGCAAGAACAGCACCTCCGGGCTGATCGGCCTGCCGGATGAGTGTCGCGGCCAGAATGACCGGCGCTTCACCCTCAGCGATGATCCACGGCTGCTGGATCTGGCCGGTTGGCCGCAATACGTCGGCCGCCGTGGCGAACGCGAACAGCACAACCGTCAGGTCGCCCGCAGCCCGGACATCTACGAGATCACCAACCCGAAGGAATTCGTCGCGGTGAACATGGAGTACTTCCTTCTCGATCCGAGCTACGCCTGCCGCCGCCCGGCGCTGTACCGCTATTACCAGGAACATTTCGGCTGGGCGCCGGCCGCCAAGGACAGCTGCGCCAAGTCCTTCGCCTTCCTCAACGCCGGCAACGACTTCGCCAAGACGCCCCTGGGGCAGGTGGACCCGGAGCGGGTCTACGCGGTGGACTACCTGCTGGCCGAAGCCAACCAGAACTGGGTCAGCCGCTGGGGCCACAGCATGCTGCGCCTGGTGATCTGCGCCCCGGGCCGCCCCCGCGGGCCGGATTGCCGGCTGGACCTGGACCAGCACCTGGTGCTGTCCTACCGCGCCTTTGTCGGTGACGTGCAGCTCTCCAGCTGGGACGGCCTGGTGGGCAAGTACCCTTCGCGGCTGTTTGTCCTGCCGCTGTCCCAGGTGATCGACGAGTACACCAAGACCGAGCTGCGCAGCCTGGCCTCGGTACCGTTGAAGCTGTCACGCAGCGAGATCGAGGAAGTGGTGGAGCACGCCGCCGAGATGCATTGGAGCTACGACGGCAACTACTACTTCCTGTCCAACAACTGCGCAGTGGAAAGCCTCAAGCTGCTGCGCAGCGGCAGCAACAACAAGCAACTGATCGGCCTCGACAGCATCATGCCCAACGGCTTGCTGGAGGTGCTCAAGGGCAGGGGGCTGGCGGACACCAGCGTGCTCGACGATCCGCGCGAGGCGCTGCGCCTGGGGTATCGCTTCGACTCCTTCCGCGACCGCTACCAGGCGATGTTCGAGGTGATCAAGAAGCGCCTGCCGATCAAGCAGGCCAGCGTCGAAGACTGGCTGTCGCTGAGCGCCGAGGAACGCCGGCACTGGTTCGACCAGGCCGACCTGCGCACCAGCGCCGCCTTGCTGCTGCTGGAGCAGGCCAGTTATCGCCGGCAACTGCTGCTGGCTCAGGACGAGGTCAAGCAGCGCTACCTGGGGGCTCGCGAGCTGAAAAATGGTGGTATGGAGCAGGCCAACAAGACCCTGCAGCAGATCCTCGCCAACAGCGGCTTCCTCAGCCGCCCGGCAGAATTGCTGGGCAGCGGCGGCTACGGCCTGCCTCAGCCCGCTGAATGGCAACGCCTGGAGTCCGAGAGCAGCCAGCGGCAGAAGCAACTGCAATCCTTGACCGGTGACCTGGACAAGGAAGTGCGAGCCCTGCTGGAACCGGCCCGAGCGGCGGAAATCGCCGCCAACGAGGCCAACCTGAAGCTGGTGGGCGAGCATCTGCGGACGCTGCACAAGGCGGCAGGCGGCCTGGAGCTGCCGTAGCGCTGCCGAGCCCGCGAGGCTGCGAGGCTGCGAAAAGAACCGAAGGGCCTTGCTGGGCGGCCTTGAGAGCCTCGCGACCGCTGCGCGCTCGTGCGCAGCCTGCGGCAGCGGCTACAGGGTTTCCTGCGGTTCTTGCGGCAGGTGCTCGTCCAGATGCACCCAGGGCAGGCGGCTGTCGGTCCAGATATGCCGGTCTGCAGGCGCCAGTTCCGGGTGATCCAGGGTGGCGATGGTGACATCGATGCTGTCTGGGCTCAGGTGGGTGATCAGCGCCAAATGAGCACCACAGTTGCCGCAGAAATAGCGCGCACAACTTCCAGATGAGTCGTACCGGGCGGGAACGCCTTCCAGCCATTCGAAAGCCGAGGCGGGCAGGGTGATCCAGGTGGTCACCAGACCGCCACTGACCCGGCGGCAGATCGAGCAATGGCAGTGGGCGATGTCCCGCAACGGGCCGCTGAACTGGTAACGCAGCCGCCCGCAGTGGCAGCCTCCGGTGTGCAACTCTCTCATGTGCATGTCTCCCTGGCGCCGATAGCCATCACTTTATGCCGCTGGTCGCCTGCTGCAACATCCGTTCGTTCCTTTCAGCGACGAAAGCTGGCTGAAAGCTTCCCCCATTAGGATCGCCTCCACTACCGGCAACAGACCGGTTGGCCACAGCGGGCGTTTCTCGCGCTCCCGGCCCTATTAACAACAACAATGGTGATTCTGATGTCCGCTCCTACCCGCCTGTTCGCTGCAACTCCTCCCGTACGCCTCGTGCTTGCCGTTCTGCGCTGATCCCACCCGGTTCGCCATTCCCTAGCCGCGCTACGCCTGGAGTATTCCCATGCTGACTTTCCTTGGCTTTGCCATGGTCATCACCTTCATGTTCCTGATCATGACCAAGCGCCTGTCGGCGCTGATCGCCCTGATCATCGTGCCCATCCTGTTCGCCCTGTTCGGCGGGTTCGCGCCGAAGATCGGCCCGATGATGCTCGAAGGCATCACCAAGCTCGCGCCCACCGGCGTGATGCTGATGTTCGCCATTCTGTATTTCGCCCTGATGATCGACTCCGGCCTGTTCGACCCGGCCGTGCGCAAGATCCTCAAGCTGGTCAAGGGCGACCCGTTGAAGGTCTCGGTGGGCACTGCGGTACTGGCCCTGGTGGTGTCCCTGGACGGTGACGGCGCCACCACCTACATGATCTGCGTGGCCGCCATGCTGCCGCTGTACAGCCGCATCGGCATGAGCCCGCGAATCATGGCCGGCCTGATCATCCTCGCCGGCGGGGTGATGAACATGACCCCCTGGGGCGGCCCGACCGCCCGCGCGGCCAGCGCCCTGCACGTGGACCCGTCGGACATCTTCGTGCCCATGATCCCAGCCATGCTGGCCGGCGTGGTGGCGATCCTGGCGATCGCCTACATGTACGGCAAGCGGGAAAGGGCGCGCCTGGGTGAACTGCACCTGGCGGGCGACGAGATCGACCACAGCGAGATCAGCGTGTCGCAGTACCCCGACGCTCGTCGTCCGAAGCTGATCTGGTTCAACGGCGCCCTGACCTTCGCCCTGATGTGCGCGCTGATCGCCGGGCTGCTGCCGTTGCCGGTGCTGTTCATGGTGGCCTTCAGTATCGCCATGATCGTCAACTATCCCTGCCTGCAGCAGCAGAAGGATCGGGTCGCGGCCCACGCCGGCAGCGTGCTGGCGGTGGTCGGGCTGATCTTCGCGGCGGGCATCTTCACCGGCATCCTGTCCGGCACCGGCATGGTGGATGCCATGTCCAAGAGCCTGCTGGCGGTGATCCCGGAAGCCCTGGGGCCGTACCTGGCGGTGATTACCGCGCTGGTGAGCATGCCGTTCACCTTCTTCATGTCCAACGATGCCTTCTACTACGGCGTGCTGCCGGTACTGGCCGAAGCCGCCAGCCACTACGGCATCACCGCGGTGGAAATGGCCCGTGCGTCGATCGTCGGCCAACCCGTGCACTTGCTCAGCCCGCTGGTACCCTCGACCTACCTGTTGGTGGCCCTGGCCGGTATCGAGTTCGGCGATCACCAGCGCTTCACCCTCAAGTGGGCAGTGCTGGTCTGCCTGTGCATAATGTTCGCCGCTTTGCTGATGGGGATTTTTCCGCTGTTCAGCACTCTATAAAAGCAATGCTTCTGCGCCCGGGCCGGCCTCACGGCCCGGGCTATAACACTCGCTCAAAGGAATACACATGGAATGGCTGACCAACCCGGAAATCTGGGTTGCCTTCTTTACCCTGACTGCCCTGGAGATCGTCCTGGGCATCGACAACATCATCATGATCTCGATCCTGGTCAGCCGCATGCCCAAGCACATGCAGGCGCGCACGCGGATCTTCGGTCTGGCGCTGGCGATGGTCACGCGCATTCTGTTGCTGCTGTCGATCACCTGGGTCATGCGCCTCACGGCCGACCTGTTCGTGGTCTTCGGCCAGGGCATTTCCGGGCGTGACCTGATCCTGTTCTTCGGTGGCCTGTTCCTGCTGTGGAAAAGCTCCCAGGAGATGTACCACGCCCTGGAAGGCGAAGACGAAACCATTGATGAGCCCAAGGGCAAGGGCGGCAACTTCCTCTACACCATCATCCAGATCGCCATTATCGACATCGTCTTCTCCCTGGATTCGGTGATCACCGCCGTGGGCATGGTTTCCCATGTGCCGGTCATGGTGGCGGCCATCATCGTCGCGGTGCTGGTGATGATGCTGGCGGCCGGGACCATCAGCGAATTCATCGACAAGCACCCGTCGCTGAAAATGCTCGCGCTGTCCTTCCTGCTGGTGGTGGGTACGGTCCTGATCGCCGAAGCCTTCGAAGTGCACGTGCCAAAAGGCTACGTCTACTTCGCCATGGCCTTCTCCCTGGCGGTGGAAGCCATCAACATCAAGATGCGCACCGCCATCGCGAAAAAGAAAAAACAGCAGGACCCGGTGAAACTGCGCAAGGACGTTCCTGGTCAATAATCCGGGAATGCGCTGAATGGAAAAGGGGCTCTCGGGCCCCTTTTCTGCGTCTGCAGGAAGCTGTTTTCATGACAGTTTTGTTTCAATCGCCGGTTTGGCTATGCGATGCTGGCGCCTCGTGCGTTAGCCAACTACAGCTTAAGTACATAACGTAGAACGTCGCGCAACAACGTCCACTCGCCCCGCTTGGGGCACTTCACCCCAGGGGGGGCCTCTATGCTGACCCTGCTCAATCTGCTTTCCGCCGTGGCCCTGCTGATCTGGGGTACGCATATCGTCCGTACCGGCATCCTGCGGGTCTACGGCTCCAACCTGCGCCACGTGATCGGCCAGAACATGGCCAGGCGGCCACTGGCGTTCATTGCCGGGATCCTGGTCACGGCCATGGTCCAGAGCAGCAACGCCACGGCGATGCTGGTGACGTCCTTTGTCGGCCAGGGCCTGATGGCGCTGACCCCGGCGCTGGCCACCATGCTCGGCGCCGACGTTGGTACCGCGCTGATGGCCCGGGTACTGACCTTCGACCTGTCCTGGCTGTCGCCGCTGCTGATCTTCCTCGGGGTGATCTTCTTTCTCTCGCGCAAGCAGACCCGCGCCGGCCAGCTGGGCCGGGTCGGCATCGGCCTGGGGCTGATCATCCTGGCCCTGCAACTGATCGTCGAAGCTGCGGCCCCCATCACCCATGCCCAGGGCGTGAAGGTGCTGTTCGCCTCGCTGACCGGCGATATTCTCCTGGATGCGCTGATGGGGGCGGTGTTCGCCATGGTGTCCTATTCCAGCCTGGCGGCGGTGCTGCTCACCGCGACCCTGGCCGGCGCCGGGGTCATCAGCCTGCCGGTGGCCATCGGCCTGGTGATCGGCGCCAACATCGGCAGCGGGGTACTGGCCTTCCTCAGCACCAGCATGCAGAACGCCGCCGGGCGCCAGGTCGCGCTGGGCAGCCTGCTGTACAAGCTCATCGGCCTGCTGCTGATCATCCCGGTGCTCGACCCACTGGCCCACTGGATGGACAGCCTGGACTTCAGCCCCCAGGAAGTGGTGATCGGCTTCCACCTGCTGTACAACACCGCCCGCTGCCTGTTGCTGCTGCCCACTGTCGGCCCCATGGCCCGGCTCTGCGCCTGGCTGCTGCCGGAGCGGCCCCAGGAAAACGGCCGCGCTCGCCCGCGGCACCTGGACCCTACCGCACTGGCCACGCCGAGCCTGGCCCTGGCCAACGCCGCCCGCGAAACCCTGCGCATCGGTGACCTGATCGACAGCATGCTGGAGGCGATGCGCGACGCGCTGCAGGGCAAGCAGACCGCCATCACCCAGGAACTGCGCGCCCTCAGCGACGACGTCGAAGCGCTGTACAGCGCCATCAAGCTGTACCTGGCGCAGATGCCCCGGGAAGACCTCAGCGACCAGGACAGCCGGCGCTGGGCCGAAATCATCGAACTGGCGTTCAACCTCAAGCTGGCCAGCGATCTGATCGAGCGCATGCTGCGCAAGGTCCAGCAGCAGAAGACCTCCCAGCGCCGCTCCTTCTCCGAGGTTGGCCTGGAAGAGTTGACCGGGCTGCACGCACAACTGATCGCCAACCTGCGCCTGGGGCTCTCGGTGTTCCTGAGCGCCGACCCCGAAAGCGCGCGGCAGCTGCTGCGGGAAAAACGCCGTTTCCGCGCCCAGGAGCGGCGCCTGGCCCACGCCCACGTCAGCCGCCTGCAACGCAAGATCGTCCAGAGCATCGAGACCAGTTCCCTGCACCTGGAGCTGATCGCCGACATGAAGCGCCTCAACTCCCTGTTCTGCAGCAGTGCCTACGTGGTTCTGGAAACCTCGGACACCGGCGCGCTGGAGGTCGAAGAGATGGCTGACATCACTCATTCACCCTGAACGTCCACAGTCCCACGAAGTCTGTAGAACTTACGCACGCCGTAAGGAAGCTTGTTATGCGTTGTCTGTTATTCGCCTGCCTGTTGCTGGGCAGTGCACAAGGATGGGCTTTGGATCGTTTCCAGGTCGAAGGCTACACCCTGCCCAATGGCCTGCAACTGCTGCTCAAGCCCGGCAGCGAACGCGGCCACGTGGCGATCCGCCTGGTGGTGGGAGTGGGCCTGGACGACTTCGCCTGTGCCGACAAGGAGTTGCCGCACCTGCTGGAACACCTGCTGTTCAGCGGCGTGGATGACAGCGGGGAAGGCGGCCTGGAAGAACGCATGCAGGCCCTGGGCGGCGAATGGAATGCCTACACCAGCAATGCCGACACCACCTTCGTCATCGAGGCCCCGGCGCGCAACCAGCGCAAGGTCCTGGACCTCTTGCTGTCGCTGCTGACCCATACCCGCCTGGACGACAACGCCGTGGCCGCGGCCAAGCAAGTGGTGGAACGCGAAGGCGGGGGTCACTATTCGCACCTGCAACGCTGGCTCGACCGCCAGGACCTGGGACACAAGGCAGGCAACCAGCTGGCGGTGGAACTGGGGCTCAAATGCGCCGAACGCGCCGAGGTCGGGAACCTGACCCTGGCCCAGCTGGAGCAGGTACGCAAGGACTGGTACGCCCCCAACAACATGACCCTGATCGTGGTGGGCGAGCTCGATCGCCTGCTGCCGGCCTACCTGGAGCGCACCTACGGTGCCCTGGAGCCGGTGGAGCCCAGCGAACACCCCGACCTGCCGCAGATCCAGGGCATCGCCGCCCCTGAGCGCACCCTGGTCCATGGCTGGGTAGGGCAGAGCGCGCAACTGCACTGGCTGTTTCCCGAGCCCGTGCTGGACCAGCAGCACGACGAGACCTTCGACCTGCTCAAGGACTACCTGGACTGGGCGCTGTATCGCCAACTGCGTCTTGAGCACGAATTGTCCTACGGCCCCTGGAGTGATCGGGAAGTCTTCGGTGGCGTGGGCTTTCTCAGCCTCAATGCCGACCTTGAGCGCGACGACCTGCCCCAAGCCCGGCAAGTGGTAGAGCAGCTCAAGGCACGGCTGCTCAAGGACGGCCTCGACCCGGCCACCTTCGCCCGCCTGAAACAGGCTGCCATCGATCGCCAGGCCTGGGCCGTGCAGGGCAACAGCGCCCTGGCGGACTATTACTGGAGCGCCCTCGGGGACTTCGACAACGGCCGCTTCAGCGACCCGGCCAAGCGCCTGAAAGCAGTGAGCCTGGAACAGGCCAACCTGGCCCTGCGCCAGCTGCTGCAGCAGCCGGGCTACCTGCGCATCGAACAACCGCTGCTCAGTGACGAACAACTGCTATGGCTGATCGGCGGCCTGCTGTCCCTGATCCTGCTCGGCAGCTTCGGCGTCTACCTGCTGCGCCGCCGGGCCCGCTGACCCATGGTCAGGGAGCTTGCTCCCGCCGGGCCGCGCAGCAGCCCCAGGGACAGGGCAATACGATCACCGTGGCCGGATTACCTCGCCAGCGCCTGCGCACCTGAGCAAGCTCCCTCGCCACGGACCGCCGCCGACGTTATCCTGTCGCGGTTTTTCCTGCCCTGACTGTGATCCCCCCGATGCCGAACCTGACCCTCCTTATCCAGCGCATTCTCGAACTGATGAAGCGCTATCCGGGGATCATTGCGCTCGGCGGTTTCATCTCCGGGGTCGGAAGCTTCATCCTGGTGGACCGGCAACAGAGCCTGGCCTCGTGGATCGCCGTGATCCTGCTGGTGAGCTGGGTCTGGCTGATGCTGGAGAACAGCCTGACCCAGCTGTTCACCAAGGTCTTCAAGCGCGAGATCCCGCAGCCGCTGCTGCGCTATGCGACGCAGATGATCCACCAGGAAAGCCTGTTCTTCGTCCTGCCGTTCTTTTTCATCACCACCAGCTGGAACAGTGGCCAACTGGTGTTCACCGGCCTGCTCGGCGCCGCGGCGCTGATTTCCATCACTGACCCGCTGTACTACAAATGGCTGGCCCCGCGCCGCTGGCTGTTCCTGGCGCTGCACACCCTGACCCTGTTCGCCGCCCTGCTCACGGCCCTGCCGCTGATCCTGCACCTGACCACCGCCCAGAGCTTCAAGCTGGCCCTGGGCATCGCCATGCTCCTGTCCTTTCCGAGCCTGGCCTCGATCCTGCCGATCCGCAGCCTGCGCAGCGCCCTGACCGTGCTGGCCATCACCCTGGCCATCGGCAGCACCGGCTGGCTGCTGCGCTCCTGGGTGCCGCCGGCCACCCTGTGGCTGACCGAGGATGCCATCAGTACCCAGCTCCAGGATCGCACCCCGGGCGACAGCCTGGAGCAGATCAGCACCGCCCAGGTAAGCAGCACCGGCCTGTACGCCTACACCGCGATCAACGCCCCCCGGGGCCTGGACGAGCGCATTTACCACGTCTGGCAATTCAACGGCAGCGAGGTGGATCGCGTCGCCCTGGACATCCATGGCGGGCGCAAGGAAGGCTACCGTGCCTGGTCCCACAAGCAGAACTTCCCCGCCAACCCGGCGGGCGACTGGCAGGTGCGGGTGATCACCGAGGACGGCCAGGTGATCGGCGTGCTGCGCTTCGAGATCACCGCTCCAGATCAAGACGCGGCCAAGACCGGCGAGGCAAAGTAACCGGGATCGTGCTATTACGTAGCACTGCGAAATGGCCACACAAGCTCGGAGCTTATGACTAGCAGCGTGACGCCCGGCACCGCTCAACTGGACCTTGCCCACTCCCCGGCGCAATTGCGCATCGGCGGCGACTGGACGCTGGCGCACTACAGCGACCTCAAGCGCCTCAGCCAATCCCTGGACGGCCGCTACGACAGCAGCACCCATATCGATCTCAACGGCCTCGGCGCCCTGGACACCGCCGGCGCGTCGCTGCTGGTGGAACTGCTGGGGGCAGAACGCCTGGGGCAGTCCGCCGAACACCCCGACTGCACCTTGTCCGCCGCCGACCGCGCGCTGCTGCACACGGTCTACACCTCGTTGAACGACTTCTGCGTACCGGTCAAGGAACCGGAGATCTCGGTCAGCGTGCAATTGCTTTCGCGCATTGGCAGCGCGGTCTATACCGTCTGGCAGGACACCCTGAAGGTCCTGGGCTTCATCGGCCTGATCCTGGAAACCCTGGCCCGCGGCCTGCTGCGCCCCAAGCGCTGGCGCATCACCCCGGTGGTGGCACACATCGAACAGACCGGCCTCGACGCGGCGCCCATCGTCGCCCTGCTGACCTTTCTGGTGGGCGCGGTGGTGGCCTTTCTCGGCGCCACCGTGCTGGCCAACTTCGGCGCCAGCATCTTCACCGTGGACCTGGTGGCATTTTCCTTCCTGCGGGAATTCGGCGTACTGCTTACCGCGATTCTCATGGCCGGGCGCACCGCCAGCGCCTTCACCGCGCAGATCGGCTCGATGAAGGCCAATGAAGAGATCGACGCCATCCGCACCCTGGGCCTGGACCCGGTAGAACTGCTGGTGCTGCCTCGGGTCCTGGCCCTGCTGGTGTCGCTGCCGATGCTGACGTTCCTGGCGATGCTTTCGGGGATAGTCGGTGGCGCGGTGGTCTGCGCCCTGTCCCTGGATATCTCCCCGGCGATGTTCCTCTCGCTGCTGCATTCGGATATCGGCGTGAAGCACTTCCTGCTGGGCCTGGTGAAAGCGCCGATCTTCGCCTTCCTGATCGCCGCCATCGGCTGCCTGGAAGGCTTCAAGGTCAGCGGCAGCGCCGAGTCGGTGGGCGCCCACACCACCTCCAGCGTGGTCCAGTCGATCTTCGTGGTGATCGTCATCGATGCCGTGGCCGCGCTGTTCTTCATGGAGATGGGCTGGTGAGCCGGCCGCCACGCGCGCCGGCGAAGGCGGTGATCGAGGTCCGTGGCCTGTGCAACCGCTTCGGCAAGCAGAGCGTGCACGAGAACCTCGACCTGGATGTGTACCAGGGCGAGATCCTCGGCGTGGTCGGCGGCTCGGGCAGCGGCAAGTCGGTACTGCTGCGCAGCATCGTCGGCCTGCGCCAGCCCAGCGAAGGCTCGGTGCGGGTATTCGGCCAGGACCTGCCAAGCCTGCCGGAACAGCAACGTTCGCTGATCGAACGACGCTTCGGCGTACTGTTCCAGAAGGGCGCGCTGTTCACCTCGCTGACCGTGACCGAGAACGTCGCCCTGCCATTGATCGAGCATGCCGGCCTGTCCCGTGCCGATGCCGAACACCTGGCGGCGGTCAAGCTGGCCCTGGCCGGCCTGCCGCTATCGGCGGCCGACAAGTACCCGGCCTCGCTCTCCGGCGGGATGATCAAGCGCGCTGCCCTGGCCCGGGCGCTGGCCCTGGACCCGGACATCCTGTTTCTCGACGAACCCACCGCCGGCCTCGACCCGGTGGGCGCCGCCGCCTTTGACCAGTTGATCCTGACCCTGCGCGATGCCCTGGGGCTCAGTGTGTTCCTGGTCACCCACGACCTGGACACCCTCTACACCATCACCGACCGGGTGGCGGTGCTGGCGCAGAAAAAGGTACTGGTGGCGGATGCCATCGATATCGTCGCCGAGACCGACGACGAATGGATTCACCAATACTTCCATGGCCCTCGCGGCCGCGCGGCCTACCAGGCCGCTACACAGACCAACGAGGGATGACATGGAAACCCGAGCCCATCATGTACTGATCGGCCTGTTCACCGTGATCGTGGTGGCCGGCGCCTTGCTGTTCGGCCTGTGGCTGGCCAAGTCCAGCGTCGACAGCGCCTTCCAGGACTACCAGATCGTCTTCAACGAGGCGGTCAGTGGCCTGTCCAAGGGCAGCTCCGTGCAATACAGCGGGATCAAGGTCGGTGATGTGGTCAACCTGCGCCTGGACCCCAAGGACCCGCGCCGGGTGCTGGCACAGATCCGCCTGGGCAGCGAGACGCCGATCAAGGAGGACACCCAGGCCAAGCTGGCCCTGACCGGCATCACCGGCACCTCGATCATCCAGCTCAGCGGCGGCACGCCGCAAAGCCCGACCCTCAAGGGCAAGGACGGCGAACTGCCCACCATCATCGCCTCACCGTCGCCAATCGCCCGCCTGCTGAACAACAGCAACGACCTGATGACCGGGGTCAACCTGCTGCTGCACAACGCCAACCGCATGTTCTCCCCGGACAACGTGGCCCGGGTCAGCAGCACCCTGGACAACCTGCAGAAGACCTCCGCCAGCATCGCCGAGCAGCGCGACGACCTGCGCCAGCTGATGCAGCAACTGGGCTCCATCAGCAAGCAGACCGGCGCCATGCTGGAACAGACCACCGCGCTGATGCGCAATGCCAACGGCCTGCTCAACGACCAGGGCAAGCAGATGTTCGGCAGCGCCGAGCACGCCATGCGCTCCCTGGAGCAAAGCAGCGCCACCCTGAACAAACTGCTGAGCGACAACCAGGACTCGCTGAACAAAGGCATGCAGGGCCTCAACGGCCTGGCGCCAGCCGTCCGCGAGCTGCGCGAGACCCTGAGCTCGCTGCGGGCCATCACCCGGCGCCTGGAAGCCAACCCCGGCGGTTACCTGCTGGGTAACGAGAAGAACAAGGAGTTCACGCCATGAAGCGTGCCTATCGCCTGCTTGCCCCCCTGGGCCTGAGCGCCGCCCTGGCCCTGACCGGGGCCTGCTCGATACTGCCCAAGGGCGAGCCGCTGGACATCTATCGGCTGCCGGTAAGCCAGGCCGGCGCCACGGCGCCGAACCAGGCCCTGCCGTGGTCCTTGCAGTTGCTCAAGCCCCAGGCCGGGGATGCGCTGAACAGCGCACGGATCGCGGTGATTCCCCAGGGCAACCTGATCAGCAGCTACAAGGCTTCGCGCTGGAGCGACCCGGCACCGATCCTGCTGCGCAACCGCCTGCTGGACGGCTTCCAGCGCGATGGCCGGGTCCAGCTGTTGAGCACCGATGACAGCAACCTGCAGACCGACCTGGCACTGGGCGGCGACCTGCAAGCCTTCCAGACCGAATACCAGGGCAACGCCGCCCAGGTGGTGATCCGCCTGGATGCGCGGCTGATTCGTGGCTACGACCAGAAGATCCTCGCCAGCCGGCGCTTCGAAGTGCGCCAAGCGCTGGCTGAAACCGGGGTGCCGGCGGTGGTCACAGGATTTGGCCAGGCCGGCGATGCGCTGACCCGGCAAGTGGTGGATTGGGCAGTGGGGCAGGGCAATCGGGCGCTGAAACATTGAGAGCCCTTTCGCCGGCAAGCCGGCTCCTACAGAGGGAGTAGGAGCCAGCTTGCCGGCGAAGGCTCGCTCAACTCATCCAAAGAACCAGTAGCAAACCGCAATCGCCGCCACCACACCGGCGAATTCCGCCAGCAAGGCACAGCCCACGGCGTGCCGCACCCGCTGGATGCCTACCGCGCCGAAGTACACCGCCAGCACATAGAAGGTGGTTTCGGTACTGCCCTGGATGGTGGCCGCCACCAGGGCCGGGAAGCTGTCCACGCCTTGGGTCTGCATGGTCTCGATGAGCATGGCCCGTGCCGCACTGCCCGAGAACGGCTTGACCAGGGCAGTGGGCAAGGCGTCCACGAAACGTGTGTCCCAACCGGCCCACTCCACCAGATGACGAATGCCGTCGAGACCGAAATCCAGGGCCCCGGACGCCCGCAGCACGCCGATGGCGCAGAGCATCGCTACCAGGTATGGCAAGAGGCTCTTGGCGACGTCGAAGCCCTCCTTGGCGCCCTCGACAAAGGCCTCGTAGACCTTGACCTTGCGCAGCGCGCCGACCACCAGGAACAGCATGATCAGCCCAAACAGCGTGAGGTTGCCGAGAATCGACGACAGGGACGCCAGGGCCGTGGCCGACAGGGTGGCCAGCAAGGCCATGAAGGCGCCCAGGGCCAGGGCCCCGGGAACCAGGTAGGCCAGTACCACCGGGTCCCACATGCGCAGGCGCTGCATCACCGCGACCGACAGCAGGCCCACCAGGGTCGAGGCGCTGGTGGCCAGGAGAATCGGCAGGAACACCAGGGTCGGGTCCGCCGCGCCTTGCTGGGCGCGGTACATGAAGATGGTCACCGGCAGCAGGGTCAGGGACGAGGCGTTGAGCACCAGGAACAGGATCTGCGCATTGCTGGCAGTGGTGGCGCTGGGGTTGAGTTCCTGCAGGGCGCGCATGGCCTTGAGGCCGATGGGCGTGGCGGCGTTGTCCAGGCCCAGGCCGTTGGCGGCGAAGTTCAGGGTGATCAGGCCCAGGGCCGGGTGCCCCGGCGGTACTTCCGGCATCAGGCGCTTGAACAGCGGCCCCAGGACCTTGGCCAGCCACTCGACGATTCCAGCCTTCTCGGCGATGCGCAGAAAACCCAGCCACAGGGTCAGGGTGCCGAACAGCAGGACCATGACCTCCACCGACAGCTTGGCCATGGCGAAGATGCTTTCCACCATGGCAGCGAAGATCCCCGCGTTGCCACCCACCAGCCACTGCGCCAGGGCCGACACGGTTGCCACGATAAAGAAGCCAAGCCACAGGCCATTGAGCATCGGTCATACCCCTCGAAAGATGCGGCGAATGATAGCGGGGCGGGCAGAAACGACAAACCCCGGATTAACCGGGGCCTGTCATCTGTAGGGGCTGGATTGCTGTCGAAGGCGATCTGCAGGCAGCTGAAGGGCTTGGGGCCTCTTCGCTGGCAAGCCAGCTCCTACACAATAGGCGCTTAGCCTTTGGACGCTTCGCCTGCTGGCAGTTTTTCCTTGCTGCGCCAGTGCGGCAGGGAGTTCCAGTAGCGCTGGCCCTTGGCGTCGTCGTACATGCCTTCCCAACGGGAGATGACCAGTACCGCCAGGGCGTTGCCGATCACGTTCAAGGCGGTACGCGCCATGTCCATCACACGGTCGACACCGGCGATGAAGGCCAGGCCTTCCAGAGGAATGCCGACGCTGCCCAGGGTGGCCAGCAGGACCACGAAGGACACGCCCGGAACCCCGGCGATACCTTTGGAGGTGACCATAAGGGTCAGCACCAGCAGCAGTTGCTGGCTGATGGACAGGTCTATGCCGTACAGCTGGGCGATGAAGATCGCCGCGATGCTCTGGTACAGGGTCGAACCGTCGAGGTTGAACGAGTAGCCGGTCGGCACCACGAAGCTGCAGATGGCTTTCGGCGCACCGTAGGCTTCCATCTTCTCGATCACCCGCGGCAGCACGGTTTCCGAGCTGGCGGTGGAGTAGGCCAGGACCAGCTCATCCTTGAATATTCGCATCAGCTTGATCACCGAGAAGCCGAACAGGCGGGCGATCAGGCCGAGGATCACGAAAGCGAAGAAGGCGATGGCCACGTACACCAGGATCACCAGCTTGGCCAGCGGCAGCAGGGAGGCGAAACCGAAGTTGGCGACGGTCACCGCGATCAGTGCAAATACGCCGATAGGGGCGTAGTTCATGATCATGTGGGTGACTTTGAACATGCTTTCCGAAACGCCCTGGAACATCTTCACCAGCGGTTCGCGCAGGTCGGACTGCAGGCTCGACAGGCCCAGGCCGAACAGCACCGAGAAGAAGATGATCGGCAGCATCTCGCCGCGGGCCATGGCCGCGAAGATGTTCGATGGAATCAGGTTGAGGATGGTCTCGATGAACGCGTGTTCATGCTGCACCTCGGCCGCAGTGGCCTGGTACTTGGAGATGTCCACGGTGCCCAGGGTGCTCATGTCGATGCCTGCGCCCGGATGGAACAGGTTGGCCAGCAGCAGGCCGACGACGATGGCGATGGTGGTCACGATTTCGAAGTAGATGATGGTCTTGAGGCCGATGCGCCCCAGTTTCTTCGCGTCACCGACACCGGCGATGCCGACGATCAGCGAGGAAATGACGATCGGGATCACGATCATCTTGATCAAGCGGATAAAGATATCGCCCGCAGGCTGCAGGACGTTGCTGATCCACCAGGCCTTTTCAGCACTGAAATGATTGAGCAGCGCGCCAATCGCAATCCCCAGGACCAGACCGATGAGGATCTGCCAGGCGAGGCTTAATTTTGCCTTCTTCATATCATTACCCTTACTTCAGTTGGACTCGGGCTGATGCGCGAACTGGAACGCTCAATGGCGGAAAAGTTTGTGCATCGGCCCCCGTATAAGGTCATCCCGAACGAGCATTTACGGCTCTCTGCGGGCGAAAAAAGGCGCAACTATTCCGATGCTAGGGAGGCACGTCTAATGCCGTAAACGCCTACCCTATGCCGAATCGGCATGAGTTTTTCCAAACAAAACGAGCGTCCCAACCGGTTCGAATACGACATTTCGGCAGGCAAAAATGCCGTGAAACGGCCATTTCAGGCGGCGTGCAGGCTTGTCGGAGGGGTCAGGAAAAAGGCTAAAAAAGTTTAGGATTGCTCTGATTCGGGCGCCCGGAAACGCTGCGCAATTCGCACAAAGTTTCTCGATATACGGTCGCAGAGAAACACCAGGAAACGTTTGATCGGAGTCAAAGGAAGATTTTTTCCCGCGCGAGCACGGAAATTGTCAGACGGGCGGCTCTAGCACAGGACTTTGCCATTCAAGCACGCCGCAAGCTCATCAGGTCGGTGGCCGACCTGGGAGCTTGCGCCGCCGCTCTTTCCTGACCCGGCCCTTGCGGAGGCACTCCCTGTACCCCTAGGTCACTCCGATCACCCGTGGATCAGAACATCCCGGCCCCTTGGTCATGCACTCGCCCTCCTCGGGTGGTGCAACAGCCGAAAGCGCCAGGGCGGCCCTTTCGTCTATCTGTTATGCAATATCGGCAACTTGCACATCAGTACCAGTTCGGGTCCTTGCGCAACTGCTCCTGGAGCAGCGCTTGCATGCCGTCATCGGGCTTGCCGAGGAACCGATAATTGGCGTGGCGGGTCGGTGACTTGTCCGCGGGCAAACCCGCCGGCACGTCCACCAGCATCGCGTAGGCATGCTTCTTGTCGAAACTGAAGGCCACAATCAAACGCTGGTTCTGACAACTCTGAGCGGTTTCGCACAGAGGGCCCACCAGATACTGATCGCCGTCTTCGGTCATGGCATTCATCTGTTGCGGCGCATCACCCGAGAGGTTCATCACCCACTCGGGCAGGCGCTCCTCCTTGTGTACGACCCCCTGCCAGGTTTCACGAAACTGCGGGTCCGACCCCAGCAGCTGATTGGCTCGTGCCTGGCCATCATTGGCCGCCGACGCCAGGGCGCTGGCGCCCAGCAGCAGCGCGGCAGTCAATGTCTTCAACGAGAGACTCATGGTCAGCCTCGGCCTCGACGGCCAAAGAAGAACGAAGCGATGAACATCACCAGGAACACCACAAAGAGAATCTTGGCGATACCCGTGGCAGTGCCCGCGATACCACCGAAGCCCAGGACCGCAGCGACAATGGCAATGATCAGGAATGTGATTGCCCAGCTCAGCATGATGATTCTCCTTACTCTTCTATTAGTGGTGCTGCCTATGGAGCCAGCCCGGCGCCGCCGATTGCGGGCCCGGCCTTGGTGCTAGAACACCCAGCGTTCCTGACGTGGCGCGTCCGCGACCGGCTGTGCCTGGTCGACGGCCATCAGTTGCATGGGGGCCTGGTCGTTGAGCTGGCTGCTCACCGAACTGAAATGGGTCTGGGTGAAGTGATGAACCGGCACGCGCGGCGCGGGTGCCTGGCTGTCCTGCCAGCGCTGGAACTGTTGCCCGGCGATCAGGGTGACCAGCAACGCCAGAACGGCGAAGAGGCCTTGCTGGAGATGCAGTGGCGCAATACGCATTTGGGCAAGACGTTGGCGATTCATCCTGAAACTCCTCCCACACTGGTGGTGATGTTGTTATGGAAGCCACGGCCGGCGCTTCTCGATGAGAGGGATATTGCAGGCTGCATGCCAGCTTTTTCTTTGAAATTAAATTCAATAAAATCAAACACTTAAATAAAATTACCAAAAGCATTCCACACGCATACTGCACGATGCCCCCATGCCGGCCGTGCGAAATGCACGATGTCCCGGGAAAACAGTGAGCGTTTTTTGATCACAGGGGGAACTTTGATGAATGGCCAATAGCCTGATACAGACCCACCCAGCAGCTACTCTGGGTAAAACATGCGTAATTTCAGCCTGTTAGCCGTTTCAGCCGGAGATATCTAACCTGCTGGCGCTGGAATGGATCAGAATCAACCTTGCAACTTGCCCGATTTTTCCGGGACTAAATAAAGATCATTCATTAAGGAGCCTCGGGAAATGGAGTCAGCGCCGGAGAATCAAGGCCGCATCCTTCTGGTGGATGACGAATCCGCAATCCTTCGCACCTTCCGCTACTGCCTGGAAGACGAGGGCTACACCGTGGCCACCGCCAACAGCGCGGCGCAGGCCGATGCTCTGCTGCAACGCCAGGTATTCGACCTGTGCTTCCTCGACCTGCGCCTGGGCGAAGACAACGGCCTCGACGTACTGGCACAAATGCGTACCCAGGCACCCTGGATGCGGGTAGTGATCGTCACCGCTCACTCTGCCGTGGACACCGCAGTAGATGCGATCCAGGCCGGCGCCGCAGACTACCTGGTCAAGCCCTGCAGCCCCGACCAGTTGCGCCTGGCCACCGCCAAGCAGCTGGAAGTACGCCAGCTCTCGGCACGCCTGGAAGCCCTCGAAGGTGAGGTGCGCAAGCCCAAGGACGGCCTGGACTCCCACAGCCCGGCAATGAAAGTGGTGCTGGAAACCGCGCGTCAGGTGGCCAGCACCGACGCCAACATCCTTATCCTCGGCGAGTCCGGCACTGGCAAGGGCGAGCTGGCGCGGGCCATTCACGGCTGGAGCAAACGCGCCAAGAAATCCTGCGTGACCATCAACTGCCCCTCGTTGACTGCCGAACTGATGGAGAGCGAACTCTTCGGCCACAGCCGCGGCGCCTTTACCGGGGCCAGCGAGAGCACCCTGGGCCGGGTCAACCAGGCCGATGGCGGAACCCTGTTCCTCGACGAGATCGGCGACTTCCCGTTGACCCTGCAACCCAAGCTGCTGCGCTTCATCCAGGACAAGGAATACGAGCGCGTCGGCGACCCGGTAACCCGCCGCGCCGATGTGCGCATCCTCGCCGCCACCAACCTCAACCTTGAAGACATGGTGCGCGACGGGCGTTTCCGCGAAGACCTGCTGTACCGGCTGAACGTCATCACCCTGCACCTGCCGCCCCTGCGCGAGCGCAGCGAAGATATCCTGACCCTGGCCGACCGCTTCCTCGCCCGCTTCGTCAAAGAGTATTCGCGCCCGGCCCGGGTCTTCAGTGATGAAGCCCGGGAAGCGCTGCTCAACTACCGCTGGCCGGGCAACATCCGCGAACTGCGCAACGTGGTGGAACGGGCGAGCATCATCTGCCCGCAGGAGCGGGTGGAAATCAGCCACTTGGGCATGGCCGAGCAACCCACCAACAACGCCCCGCGGATCGGCGCCGCCCTGAGCCTGGACGAGCTGGAAAAGGCCCACATCGGTGCGGTCCTGGCCACCAGCGACACCCTGGATCAAGCCGCCAAGACCCTGGGTATCGACGCGTCGACGCTGTACCGCAAACGCAAACAGTACAACCTGTGAGCAACACCCTATGAAGTTAGCGATGAAACTGCGCACCCGGCTGTTTCTGAGCATCTCGGCCCTGATCACCGTGGCCCTCTTGGGCCTGGTGCTCGGGCTGGTCAGCGTGATGCAGATGGCCAGCACCCAGGAATCGCTGATCCGCAACAACTTCATCACCCTGGACCTGGGCCTCAAGCTGCGCCAGACCCTGGGCGACCAGCTGATCATCATGCTCGGCAAGCAGCCGGACCGCGCCGCCCTGGAAACCTCCCGACAGCACTATCTGGAACTGCTCGACGAAGGCATCGCCCATGATCGGCAGACCCAGGTACAAAGTGGCTTCCAGCAGGCCCGTAGCGACTACCTGAGCTTCTACCAGGCCTTCGAGCGCAACAGCACCGCAAGCGGGCTGCATGACAACAACGAGCTGACCGAGCGCTTCAACGCCTTGCGCGGCGGGCTGATCACCGAACACAAGCGCGCCCTGGACAACATCAGCCAGGTGGAGCAGCAGGCCCGCAACCGTGCATGGCTGGTGGCCGGCCTTCTGGGCCTGGTGGCCCTGGCGGTGCTGATCATCGGCTTCGTCACGGCCCATGCCATCGCCCGGCGCTTTGGCGGGCCAATCGAAGCCCTGGCCAAGGCTGCGGACAAGATTGGCGAAGGCAATTTCGACGTCACCCTGCCCATTTCGGCGGCGGCGGAGATGAACCTGCTGACCCGACGCTTCGGCATCATGGCCGAGGCCCTGCGCCAGCATCAGGCAACCAATGTCGATGAGCTGCTGGCCGGCCAGCAGCGCCTGCAGGCCGTGCTCGACAGTATTGACGACGGCTTGCTGATGATCGACCGCCAGGGCCGCCTGGAACACCTCAACCCCGTGGCCCAGCGCCAGCTGGGCTGGGACCAGGAGCGCCTCGGCCAGGGCCTGGGCAGCGCCCTGCAACGCCCGGAGCTGGATGAGCAGCTACAGCTGGTATTGCGCGGCGGCAACCTGGAACGGGCGCCGGACGACCTGGATATCGAGGTCGACGGCGAGTCGCGCCTGCTGACCTACAGCCTGACCCCCGTCAGCCATACCCAGGGCCATATTCTCGGCGCCGTGATGGTGCTGCACGATGTCACCGAGCAACGGGCGTTCGAACGAGTGCGCAGTGAGTTCGTGCTGCGCGCCTCCCACGAACTGCGTACCCCGGTCACTGGCATGCACATGGCCTTCGGGCTGCTTCAGGAACGCCTGCACTTTCCCGAGGAGTCCCGGGAAACCGACCTACTCAATACGGTCAACGAGGAAATGCAGCGCCTGATGCAGTTGATCAACGACCTGTTGAATTTTTCCCGCTATCAGAACGGCCTGCAGAAACTCACCCTCGCTCCCTGCCCCCTGGAAGAACTGCTGGTGCAGGCCCAGGGCCGCTTCAGCGAGCAGGCCCAACAGCAGGGCATCGACCTGCTGCTGGAGATCCAGGCACCGTTGCCACGGCTGCATGCCGACCGCGCACAACTGGAGCGGGTGCTGGACAACCTGATCGACAACGCCTTGCGCCACACCGCCAGCGAGGGCCAGATCCGCCTGCAGGCGCGGCGCCATGGTGAGCGGGTGATCGTCAGCGTCGAAGACAATGGCGAGGGTATTGCCTATGGCCAGCAAGGGCGGATCTTCGAACCTTTCGTCCAGGTGGGCCGCAAGAAGGGCGGTGCCGGCCTCGGGCTGGCGCTGTGCAAGGAGATCGTCCAGCTGCATGGCGGGCGCATGGGCGTCTACTCAAGGCCCGGGCAGGGCACCCAGTTCTATCTGGCCCTGCCGCTCTAGGGCCTCATGCTTCATCATCCAGGCGCCTGGCCACCAGCCGTCGGCCACGGGTAATCAGCTCAGTGAACTGCAAGGCACTCAGGGCATGGGCGAACAGCCAGCCCTGGCCGAAGCTCACGCCCTCGCTGCTGAGCAGCAGCGCCTGGTCCTCGAACTCGATGCCCTCGGCAATCACCTTGAGTTTCAATGCGTGGGCCATGCGAATGATGTGCGGCGCCACGCCGCTGCTGGCGGCATCGTGCCCCAGGGCATCGATGAACGCCTTGTCGATCTTCAGGCAATCCACCGGCAGGCTCTGCAGGTAGGCCAGGCTGCAATAGCCGGTGCCGAAATCGTCGATCAGCACCTGATGCCCGACATCGCGCAGGGCCTGCAGGTTGTTGCGCGCCACCACCACATCGATCAGCCCACGCTCGGTGACCTCGAAGGCGATCTGCCGGGCCGCTACCCGATGCGTGGCCAGCAGCCGCGCCATGACCATGCCGATCCGCGGGACCATCACGTCGCAGGCCGCCAGGTTGACTGAGATGTACAACTGGGGATTGGCCCGTAGCACATGCCCCAGTTGCTCCAGCAGGCGCTGCAGGACGAAGTCGGTGATCTGGCGGATCTGCCCGGTGTTCTCTGCCAGCGGGATGAACAGGTCAGGGCTGGTCAGGGTACCGTCCGGGCGGCGCCAGCGCAGCAGGGCCTCGGCCCCCACGCAGAGCCGGCTACTGAGATCGAAGATCGGCTGGTACAGCACCTGCAGCTCGCCGCGGCGCAGGGCCCCTTGCAGCTCCGCCCCCAGGGACTGGCGCTGGCGGACCACCTGATACACCAACCCACCGATGAACAGCGCCAGCACCAGGCTGGAGGGCAGCAACCACCACCAACCGTCGAGCACTTCGCCCTGCAGGCTGGCGCGGGGGGTGATCAGCACCAGTTGGTACTCGGGGTTGCGAGTGGGCATGCGATAGATCAGCAGGTCCGGGGTGACCTGCAAGGGCCCGTCGCGCCCCCCCCGCCAAGGCTGTGCGGGGGGCCAGGCACGGGCCGGGCCGAGCACCGGTATCGCCCGGGCACCATGATCCACCACCACCATCAGGCTGCCACCGGCAGGCAGATCGACCACATCGGTCAGGTGCCCGCGGGAAGTGGCCACGCGAAAGTTGCCGCGACCCAGCATCAGGGCAGCAAGGTTCTCATTGGGCTGGGTCGAGGTGTTGAGCCAGTAGCTGTAGGTCGGCCCGCGGATATCCGGCGGCCTGGCCGCCGGCAGGAGGTTCTGCCGTGGCCAGTTGGAACAGGTATGGGTGGCGTCCCTGTAGGCCGCTTCATAAATGAAGCGATAGCTGTAGCTGACCTGCTGCAGAGCTGCGATGAGATCGGCGTTGCACTCGCGCAGCGGCTGCGCCTCCAGCACGTCGAGACCTTCGCGCAGTTGCCCGAACAACTGCTCCAGCCGCTCCAGGAAACGCTGCCCCTGGGCGTTCATCTGCTCGCTTTCCCGTTGCTGGACCTGGTGCATGGCCAGCCCGGCGCTGCCCAGCAGCAAAATCACCGCACTCAGCACAGCCGCCAGCATCGCCAGCGTCCAGGGGCGATGGAACCAGGTACGCAAGGGCTCGCGAGCGGCCGGCATCGTGGGAGATCCGAAGGATTACCAATGAGTTATAGCAACTGATTGGACAATCGGCCCCAACCGTCCGGCGGCGTCATTATTTTGTCTGGTTGAGCACCATCAGGATGGCCGCACTTTCTGCGTCCGGCGTGCCATCGAAACGCCCCGGCCGGTAGTGCATCTGGAACGCGGCCAGGACGTTACGGGTCGCCTTGTCCAGCTCGCCGGTCTGCGGCGTGGCGTAACCCAGCTGGGCCAGTTGCTGCTGGTACCAACCGATGCTCGGCGGGCTCACGGTAAAGAACGCCTGCTGGCGTGCCACTGCCTGGGCATCGGGCCACAGGCCCAGGCCGGCCTCGGCCAGGCGTTTCCAGGGAAACAACGGGCCCGGATCCAGCTTGCGCATGGGGGCGATATCGCTGTGGCCAATGATGTGGCGCGGCGAGATGTTGTTGCGCTTGCTGATGTCCTTGAGCAGCACGATCAGGTTCTGGATCTGCGCTTCGCTGTAGGGGTACCAGAGCCGCCCGCTGGGGCCATCGCGGAACCCCGGGTTGACGATCTCGATGCCAATGGAGCTGGAGTTGAGCCAGGTCCGGCCCTGCCACTGGCTGTCGCCGGCATGCCAGGCACGGTATTGCTCGTCCACCAGCTTGTAGATGGTGGCGGACTTGTCATCGCCGATCAGGTAGTGGCTGCTGACCTGGCCATGGGTCAACAGGGCCAGGGAGCGCTCCAGCGATGCCGAGGTGTAGTGGACGATGATGAACTGGGCGCGCTGATCGTAATTGACCGACGGGTGGCTGGTGTCGATGCGCGGGCCGCTGGCGCAGCCGGCGAGGATCAGCAGGGAGAGGGCAAGAGCAAGAAGTTTCATGGCAAAAGGCAGTACGCTGAAGACGATAATGCAACAGTGTAACGTACTGCCCTGGCGATCATGGGCAAAACAGCGCTTTCATTCAGAAAAGTGCTGGCTCCTCAACCAGCTTCCACCCGGTTACGGCCGGCATCCTTGGCCCGGTACAGCGCCTGATCGGCTCTTTTGATCACCAGATCGCTGCGATCACCGGCCTTGAACGCACTCAGCCCGACGGACACGGTGATGGTCACCGGCTCGCCCTTGAAATGGAACGGGCACGCCTCGATTGCCGCGCGCAGGGCTTCCACAATGCGCACACCCACCGGCCAGGGGGTGTTGGGCAGCAGCAGAACAAACTCCTCGCCACCGAAACGTGCGATGAAATCGCTGCCTCGCAGGCGTTTGCGCAGTACGTTGGCGATGATCTTCAACACCTTGTCACCAGCCAGGTGACCGTAGTTGTCGTTGATCCGCTTGAAATGATCGAGATCGAGCATGGCCAGCAGCAGGCTGTTGCCATGTTGTTGCCATTGGCCGACTTCATGTTCCAGGCGTTCGCTCCAGGCAGCCCGGTTGGGCAGACCGGTGAGCGGATCGATCAGCGCCTTCTGCCGCTGCTCTTCCAGGTGCTCACGGTAGCCCTGGGCTTCCTGCTCCATGCTCGAAACCCGCTCCGCCAGGCTTTGCAGGCGGGCGGCCACTTCCCGTTCACGCTCGTCGCGCTGCTTCTGGTGGTGGTCCATGGTGCCCAGCAGGCCTTCCAGGTGGCTTTCCAGCACTTGCTTGAGGTCATCCAGGTCGGCGGCCTCCTGCACGCTGCTTTGCAGGCCGTCGACCTGTTCACGGATCTGGCTGTCCATGGCCCGTGCCGCCGAACTGCTGTCGGCATGGCCGTCGCTGGCCGCCTGCAGGTTGCTCTGGAAGGCCTCCAGGCGCTCGTTGAGCTGCTTGAGGTAGGTCTCGAACTCATGCTGGCCGGAGTCGGTGATGGCCAGCATCAACACCGCCAGATCGTCGAGGATCGGCAGCAATTCGTACCAGTTCAACCCATGCTGCAGACGATCGCGCATGGCCTCGGCCTGTGGCCGGTGGCGCTCCGGCAGGCTCAGGTCGTCGAGCAGCCCCAGCAAGGTGTGCTCGATGTGCTTGGCCACCGAACTGTAGGAGGGCTCGGGCGAATCCGGCAGAGCGTAGAGCACATCGTGCTCCGACTGCTCCGGATCGATGGCGGCCAGGGCCTCGGCCATGACTGCCGGCAGGGGCAGGCTGTCCAGCAGCACTACTGGGGAAACCGTCGGCAGGGGCAACAACTCGTCGGGATTGAACGCGGCTTCGGCGACAGGCGCGGGCGGTGAATCGGAAGCGGCGACCACCCCGGGATCAACGGGCGCTTGTGGCTCCGCGACAGGCGAAATGGTTGCTTGAGGTTCGACCTCGATAGCGGGTACAGGCTCGGCGGGCGCCTCCTGCACCAGTACCGGAGGCACGAACGCCACCACCGGGGCCGGAGCGGGCAGTGCAGCAACCTCCGGCTCGTCGCTGGCAACCGGCTCAGGTTCGAGCTGCGCTTCGGGCTGTGCCGGGGCGGGCGCGGCAGGCGCCGAAACCGCCTCAGGCAAGGCCTGGGTCGGCGTCTGATAGTGCTCGCGCGCGCCATCCTCCGGTACCGGGGCGTCATCGGTTTGCGGATGAGTCTCAGCCGCGGCGGCCGGGAGCGGCGGATTCACCGCAACGGCTTCCTCCGCCGGGGCCGGCGTCTCGCTCGCCTCGCGGCTGCCGAACAGGCGCTGCAACAGGCTTGGGCGGTCGGGTTCGGCCGGGGTTTCCAGCTGGCTCAGGGCCTTGCCCTGCAGGCTGCTCAGTTCGCCGAGCAGCAAGGGAATTTCCCGCGCCTGGCCAACCCGGCCATCCAGTTGCTTGGCAAAGGCTTTCAGCGGACGGCTGACCTCCCGGGGCAGGGGCAGGGACTGCAACTGGCTGACCAGCGCCGTCAGCGCGCTGCTCATCTGCTCGACCCGGGTTTCCCGCCGCTGCTCGGAGTCCAGCACGGCTTTTTCCAGGCGCGGCAGCAGGGCAGCAAGCCCGGCGTCCATGTCGTCGGTGCGTACCACCTCGCGCATCTCCTTCATGCACTGGTCGACCGCGCGATCGGTGCCCTCCGCCGCCAGGGTGCTGCGTACCAGGCCACGACGCAGCAAGTCGAGACGGGCCGCCCATCGGCGTTCGAGCTTTTCCTGCTGTTCGATACTTTTGAGGTATTTCTCTTTCCAGCGATTGGCGTCGTCGCTCATTCATCGGTTCCGCGAGGGGCAGGACTCAACGCGGGCAATGCATCAGCCGTGAGCGAACCCGGCAGACGAATCTCTACCGCGACCGGCAGGTGATCGGATATGGGTTGGGCCAGGACCTCCACGCGCTCCAGGGTCAGGCTGGGGCTGAGCAGAATATGGTCCAGGCAACGTTGCGGACGCCAGCTGGGGAAGGTCGCCTGCAGTTGCGGCGCCAAGAGGCTGAGGTCCCTTAGAGGGGAATGCTCCAGCAGGTCGCTGGCGTGGGTGTTCATGTCCCCCATCAGCACCTGGTGCTTGTAGCCGCCGATCAACTCGCGGATGTACGCCAGTTGCCGGGTTCGGGTGCGGGCACCGAGCGCCAGATGCATCATCACCACCACCAGTGCCTCGGGACCCTCGCCAAAACGCACGAGGATCGCGCCGCGCCCCTTGGGGCCAGGCAGCGGGTGGTCTTCGATGGCCCAGGGGCGCAGGCGGCTGAGCACGCCATTGCTGTGCTGAGCCAGGCGTCCCAGGTTGCGATTGAGCTGTTGGTACCAGTAGGGGAAGGCGCCCAGTTGGGCCAGGTGTTCCACCTGATTGACGTAGCCGGAGCGCAGGCTGCCGCCATCGGCCTCCTGCAGGGCCACCAGGTCGAAATCGCCAAGCAGGTTGCCAATTTTCTGCAGATTGTCGGCACGCCCATGATGGGGCAGCAGGTGCTGCCAACCACGAGTCAGGTAATGGCGATAACGTTCGGTGCTGATACCGACCTGGATATTGAAACTGAGCAAGCGCAGACGACTGTCTGCCGGCAGGCCGGACGACGCCAAATGGTGCTCGTTGACCTGCGGATCATGCAGGCCAACGATGCGTTCCGAGCTCCAGCGCGGCATGGCGGCGGGCGCTTACTTGGCTGCGCGCTCTTTGGCGATCAACTGGTCAGCCACGCTCAGCGCGCCTTCAGGACCACCGGCGGTGCCCAGGTCGAAACGATACTTGCCGTTGACCACCATGGTCGGTACGCCGGTGATCTGGTAGGCCTGGGCCTTTTTCTTGGCGTCTTCGACCTTGCCTTTGACGGCGAAGGAATTGTAGGTGCTCAGGAACTTGTCCTTGTCGACGCCTTCGCCCGCCAGGAACTCGGCCATCTCTTCAGGAGTAGCGAGTTTCTTGCCGCCATGGATGGCTTCGAATACGGCCTTGTGCACCTTGTGCTCGACACCCATGGCTTCAAGGGTGATGAACAGTTGGCCATGGATGTTCCAGATACCGCCGAACATGGCCGGGATACGGACGAAGTTGACGTCGGCCGGGAGTTTTTCAGCCCAGGGATTGATGGTCGGTTCGAAAGCGTAGCAGTGCGGGCAGCCATACCAGAACAGCTCAACCACTTCGATCTTGCCTGGCACGGCAACCGGAACGGCGCTGCTCAACTCGACATATTGTTTACCGGCTTCAAGCGGTTCGGCCGCTTGAGCGGTCACGCCAAACAGGCTGGCGGTGACGAGTGCGGCGCTGAGAATCAGATTACGCATGCTTTACTCCTGGACAATTTTGGCGCCTCGCTCGACCTGAATTCGGCCAGGTCTTGGCGGGCTTGAGTTCGCTAGTGTAGCGGCAGACGCCATAAAAAAGGGCGGCCTGAGCCACCCTTTATGCTTGCACCGTCAGATTAATCGATCATTAACGTTGCCGTGGCTTAGCACCTTGGGCAACGCTGATCGAGCCGGCCTCAGTGCAGGCCCTGAATATAGCTGGACACCGCTTCGATGTCTTTGTTGCTCAGCTTGCCAGCGATGCTGCGCATCACCAGGGTATCGCCGTCGTTGGTACGGTTGCCTTCGCGGAAGTCGGTCAGCTGCTTGGCCACGTACTGTGCGTGCTGGCCGCCCAGATGGGGGAAGCCGGCTGCTGCGTTACCCGCACCGTTTGGCGAGTGGCAACCGGTGCAGGCAGGCATGCCCTGGTCCAGCTTGCCGCCACGGAACAGTTCTTCACCACGGGCCACGACTTTAGGATCTGCTGCGCCGACGCTGCCTTTCTGGCTGGCGAAGTAGGCGGCGATGTCAGCCAGGTCCTGATCGCTCAGGTTGGTCAACAGGCCTGTCATCTCCAGCACCTGGCGCTTGCCGGACTTGATATCGTGCAACTGCTTGTTCAGGTACTTTTCCCCCTGACCCGCCAGCTTGGGAAAGTTTGGCGCCATGCTGTTCCCATCAGGGCCGTGGCAAGCACCACAGACTGCGGCTTTCGCCTGACCGGCAGCAGCGTCGCCTGCGGCATGGGCGACACCTGTGATGCCCAAGGTCAACAGCAGACTCACGAGTAATTTGTTCATCAGCTAATCCAACTACGGCTAAGGGTTAAGAGTTATGGACCGGGATCACTCGCTCATCCAATGGATGATGACTCGGTAATCCTCGGCACTGCAGTCCATGCACAAACCACGCGGCGGCATCGCCTTGAAACCCTGGGTCACGTGTTGCACCAGCGTCTCCATACCTTGCGCCAACCTCGGCGCCCAAGCTTCCTGGTCGCCCTTGCGGGGCGCCGTGGGTAGTTGGCCGGAATGACAAGCCCCACAAACACGGTTGTACACAGCTTCCGGATCCTGTGTAGCCTGAGCGCCGTAAAACGGCATCAAGACACCGGCAGCTAGCAGCCATTTCGTCATAAAACGACCTTTTCAGGGTTGAGAGCGTGGTGCGTTCTAATGCGCATTCAAGGTTTATCGCTCTCGTGAACTTCATCCTACGCTGGGACAAAGCGCACACAAAATCTGCGGCATTATATACTGGCGTTACTGAAACGGAAACGACACCGCTCGCCGCGTCCACTCTCGGCATCGCCCCAATCGGAAATCCCATGCAACTCAAGAACCCCATCCTCGGTCTGTGCCAACAGGCTACGTTCATGCTCAGCGCCGCCAAAGTCGATCAATGCCCTGACGATGAAGGCTTCGAAGTGGCCTTTGCCGGGCGTTCCAACGCCGGCAAATCCAGCGCCCTGAACACCCTGACCCACGCCAGCCTGGCACGCACCTCGAAAACTCCGGGTCGCACGCAGTTGTTGAACTTCTTCAAGCTAGACGACGATCGCCGTCTGGTCGACCTGCCGGGCTACGGTTACGCCAAAGTGCCAATCCCGCTCAAGCAACACTGGCAGCGTCACCTGGAAGCCTACCTGGGCAGCCGCGAGAGCCTTAAGGGCCTGATCCTGATGATGGATATCCGTCATCCCATGACCGACTTCGACCTGCTGATGCTGGACTGGGCGGTCGCCAGCGGCATGCCGATGCACATCCTGCTGACCAAGGCCGACAAACTGACCTACGGCGCGGCCAAGAACACCCTGCTCAAGGTGCAGTCGCAGATCCGCAAGGGCTGGGGCGAAGCCGTCACCATCCAACTGTTCTCGGCCCCCAAGCGCATGGGCCTGGAAGAGGCCTACACCGTGCTGGCGGGCTGGATGGAACTGGCCGACAAAGGCGCCGAAGCCGAGGCCTGAGAGACGTAGGGAAAATTGCCTGGGGGATGATCAGGCAAGGCAAAAGCGCGGTGCGAAAGCGAAGTTTACTGGCTGTAAATGAGCATTTCGCGCCGCGCTTTTAACGCCGCATGATCATTTCCCAGGCGGTTTTCAGGCAAAAAAAACCCCGGACTTCGTATGGGGAGGGGGAAGTTCGGGGTTCAAGTTCTAGACCGCTAGGGCGGGGTCCAGATATCTGCCAACACTTAACACAACATAGGAGCATCGAAGGGCTTCACCAGCCATTCAGTAACTCTGAGTGGGCGTTCACCTATTTAGTTCCGGCCGGTTGCAAAAACTATTGGCAATAATCGATGAAATTTTCGGTGCTAATAGCTCTTCGCTAGTTTTTGCCGCGACACTATGCCGCGGCAAAAACACCTGAAAAGTGCCCTTAATGGGCCTCATCCCAGTTATTTCCTACCCCCACTTCCACCAATAACGGTACATCCAGGGTTGCGGCACCGCTCATGTGCCCGCGAATTTCCTCACGAACCTGGTCCACCAGGTCCTCGCGCACTTCCAGCACCAATTCGTCGTGCACCTGGAGAATCACTCGGGCATCCAGCCCCGAGGACGCCAGCCAGTTGTCCACGGCCACCATGGCTTTCTTGATGATGTCTGCCGCGGTGCCCTGCATCGGCGCATTGATCGCGGTGCGTTCGGCGCCGGCGCGCTCCTGTGGCTTGTTGGAGTTGATCTCCGGCAGGTACAGGCGGCGACCGAAGATGGTCTCGACATAACCCTGGTCCGCGGCCTGAGCGCGGGTGCGGTCCATGTACTCGCGAACCCCCGGGTAACGCGCGAAGTAGGTGTCGATATAGGCCTTGGCCTGCTTGGTATCGACACCGATGTCCTTGCCCAGCTTCTGCGCGCCCATACCGTAGATCAGGCCGAAGTTGATGGCCTTGGCGCTGCGGCGCTGATCGGAAGTGACGTCCTTGAGCTCGACCTTGAACACCTCGGCCGCCGTGGCGGTGTGCACGTCCAGGTTGTTGCGGAAGGCGTTGAGCAAACCTTCGTCGCGGGACAGGTGCGCCATGATCCGCAACTCGATCTGCGAATAGTCCGCTGCCAGCAGCTTGTAGCCCGGCGGCGCGATGAAGGCCTGGCGAATGCGCCGGCCTTCAGCGGTACGTACCGGAATGTTCTGCAGGTTCGGATCGCTGGAGGACAGCCGGCCGGTGGACGCTACCGCCTGATGATAGGAGGTATGGATGCGCCCGGTACGCGGGTTGATCTGCTCCGGCAGGCGGTCGGTATAGGTGCTTTTCAGCTTGCTCATGGAACGGTACTGCATCAGCACCCGCGGCAGCGGATAGTCGTCTTCCGCCAGCTTGGCCAGCACCTCTTCAGCCGTGGATGGCTGGCCCTTGGCAGTCTTTTTCAGCACCGGCAGGCCGAGCTTGTCGTAGAGGATGCTGCCCAGCTGCTTGGGCGAGCCCAGGTTGAACTCCTCGCCGGCGATCTCGAAGGCTTCGCGCTCCAGGGCGACCATCTTGTCCCCCAGTTCGATGCTCTGCACTCCCAGGAGCTTGTCGTCCACCAGTGCTCCCTGGCGCTCGATGCGCGCCAGGACCGGCACCAAAGGCATTTCGATATCGGTGAGCACGCTGGCCAGGCTCGGTATCGCGGACAGCTTGTCGAACAGGACCTGGTGCAGGCGCAGGGTCACGTCGGCATCTTCCGCGGCGTAGGGGCCGGCCTGCTCAAGGGGAATCTGGTCGAAGGTCAACTGCTTGGCACCCTTGCCAGCGATGTCCTGGAAACTCACAGTGCTGTGGTCCAGGTACTTCTGCGCCAGGCTGTCCATGTCATGGCGGGTGGCGGTGGAGTTGAGCACGTAGGATTCGAGCATGGTATCGAAGGCCACGCCGCGCACAGTGATGCCATTGGCCTGGTCGCCGCCGATGGCGCAGTTGGCCAGGATGTTCATGTCGAACTTGGCGTGCTGGCCGACCTTGAGCAGCTTGGGATCTTCCAGCAAGGGCTTGAGGGCCAGCAGTACGCTGTCGCGATCCAGCTGTGCCGGCGCGCCCATGTAGGAGTGGGTCAGGGGAACATAGGCCGCTTCGCCGGCCTTGACCGAGAAGGACAGGCCCACCAGTTGCGCCTGCTGCGCATCGATCCCGGTGGTTTCGGTATCGAAGGCAATCAGCTTGGCGCCCTTGAGCTTCTCCAGCCAGGCATCGAAACGCTCCTGGTCGAGGATGGTTTCGTACTGCAGCTCCAGCGGAGCTTGCTCCACAGCCTGCGGCGGCGGCACGGCGGCGGGTGTCGCCTCAGCGCCGCTGAGCTCGACACGCTTGGCATCGCGCTGCAACTCGTCGAGCCAGCTCTTGAACTCCAGCAGGCTGTAGAGCTCCACCAGCTTCTCGCGGTCCGGCTCGCCCAGGTGCAGGTCGTCGAGCCCGACATCCAGCGGTACGTCGACCTTGATGGTCGCCAACTGATAGGAGAGGAAGGCCATTTCCTTGTGTTCTTCGAGCTTGGCCGGCAAGGTCTTGGCCCCGCGGATCGGCAGGGTCGGTACGATATCGAGCTGTTCGTACAGCTCCTTCAACCCGCCATTGACCCCGACCAGCAGGCCGGAAGCGGTCTTCGGACCAATGCCCGGCACCCCGGGAATGTTGTCGGAAGAGTCGCCCATCAGCGCCAGGTAATCGATGATCTGCTCGGGAGCGACGCCGAATTTCTCCTTCACGCCTTCCACGTCCATGCTGCTACCGGACATGGTGTTGACCAGGGTAATGTGCCCGTCCACCAGCTGTGCCATGTCCTTGTCGCCAGTGGAAATCACCACCGGCCGGTCCGCCGCCGCGCTGCTGCGGGCCAGTGTGCCGATCACGTCATCGGCCTCGACCCCTTCCACGCACAACAAGGGGAAACCCAGGGCGATCACGCTGGCGTGCAACGGCTCGATCTGCACCCGCATGTCGTCGGGCATGCTCGGACGGTTGGCCTTGTATTCGGCATACATGTCATCGCGGAAGGTCCCGCCCTTGGCATCGAAGACCACGGCGAACGGGCTGTCCGGGTACTGCTTGCGCAGGCTCTTGAGCATGTTCAACACGCCCTTGACCGCGCCGGTAGGCAGGCCTTTGGAGGTGGTCAGCGGTGGCAGCGCGTGGAACGCGCGGTACAGATATGAAGAACCGTCCACCAGGACGAGGGGGGCTTGGCTCATGAGCGGGATCAACCTTTTCGGCGGGTCCGGCGCTAGAATAGCGGGACCGTTGACGACAAAGGGACAAGGTTATCATGCGCACACTAAATCGCTTGCTGCTGACCGGCTTGATTGCAATCGCTCCATTGGCCGCGATCGCCGCAGAAGATGCGCCATCAGCGGACCCGGAAGTAACCATTCGCACGGAAGGCGACAAGACCATCCAGGAATACCGGCAAAATGGCTTCCTGTATGCCATCAAGATCACGCCAAAGGGCGGCAAACCCTACTTCCTGGTGCGTGCCGATGGCTCGGACGGCAACTTCATCCGTTCGGATCAGCCGGATATGCTGATCCCTTCGTGGAAAATCTTTGAGTGGTAAACCACTCCGACTTCAACTCAATGGCGCTGGCTGGATAGCAGCGCCCGTACTGGCAGTTTTTAACCATGTCTGTGTTCACCCCCCTGGCTCGGCCCGAGCTGGAAACCTTTCTCGCCCCGTATGGGCTCGGCCGCCTGCTTGATTTCCAGGGGATCGCCGCTGGTAGCGAAAACACCAACTTCTTCATCAGCCTGGAACAGGGCGAGTTCGTCCTGACCCTGGTGGAACGTGGCCCGGTCCAGGAAATGCCGTTCTTCATTGAACTGCTGGACGTGCTGCACCAGGCCAACCTGCCAGTGCCCTATGCCCTGCGCACCACCGACGGCGTCGCCCTGCGCGAACTGGCGGGCAAGCCGGCGCTGCTGCAACCGCGGCTGGCGGGCAAGCACATCAAGCAGGCCAACGCCCAGCACTGTGCCCAGGTCGGTGAGCTGCTCGGCCACCTGCACGTGGCCACCAAGGACCACATGATCAAGCGCAAGACCGATCGCGGCCTGGACTGGATGCAGGAAGAGGGCAGGCAACTGCTGTCGCACCTGGCCCCCACGGCCCAAGACCTGCTGCAACGGGCCCTGGATGAAATCGCCGCTCAGAAGATGAAGATCCTCGCCCTGCCCCGGGCCAACATCCACGCCGATCTGTTTCGCGACAACGCCATGTTCGAAGGCACCCACCTGACCGGCCTGATCGACTTCTACAACGCCTGTTCGGGACCGATGCTCTACGACGTGGCGATCGCCCTGAATGACTGGTGCTCCGACGATGAAGGCGTACTCGACGGCCAACGGGCCCGAGCCCTGCTGGGCGCCTACGCGGCGCTGCGCCCGTTCACTGCGGCAGAGGCCGAACTCTGGCCGACCCTGCTGCGGGTAGCCTGCGTGCGCTTCTGGCTATCGCGGCTGATCGCCGCCGAGAGCTTCGCCGGGCAGGACGTGCTGATTCACGATCCGATGGAGTTCCAGCAGCGCCTGGCGCAGCGGCAACAGGTCAGCATCGCGCTGCCGTTCGCCCTGTAAAACGCTTCGCGGGCAAGCCCGCTCCTACAGAGATGCGCCCAACCTGTAGGAGCGGGCTTGCCCGCGAAAGCCCTCGCGCAACAATCCCCGCTTAAAGCTGCTCCAGGCAGCCCGCCAGATCATTCCCCAACTTCTCCAGCACCTGCTCATAGCCTTGAGCGGTCGCCGGCGTGTAACCGCCCAACGCATCCAGCTCCGCCAGTTTCACCGGCAGGCCGGCCACCAGGGTTTCCGCCAGGCGCGGGCGCAGGGGCGGCTCGCTGAACACACAGGTCTTGCCCACCTGCTGCAAGCGCGCGCGCATGGCGGCGACGTGCTGGGCCCCCGGCTGGACTTCCGCTGCCACGCTGAACACCCCGGCGTGCTTGAGGCCGTAGGCGTCCTCGAAGTAGTCGAAAGCTTCGTGGAACACGAAGTAAGGCTTGCCGGCGATCCCCGCCAGGCGGGCTTTCAAGCGAGCATCCAGGGCATCCAGACGCTCGCTGAACGCCTTCAGGTTGTTCTGGTAGCGGGCGGCATTGGCCGGGTCGGCGGCGCTCAGGTCCGCGGCCATGCGGGTGGCGATCACCCGGGAATTGACCGGCGACAGCCAGAGGTGCGCGTCCAGGGTGCCGGGGCGATGATCATGGTCATGTTCGTCGGCATCTTCAGCATGGGAGTGGCTATCTTCGGCAAAGTGCCGGAGTTTCATGCCCGGCAGGTCCTGTACCGCCACCGAGGGCAGGCTACGGCCCTTCAGCACCCGCGGCAGGAAGCCTTCCATGTCCGGGCCGATCCAGTACAGCAGGTCCACACTCTGCACCTTGCGCACGTCCGAAGGGCGCAGCGCGTAGTTGTGCGGGGAAGCTCCGGGCGGCAGCAGCACCTCGGGAACCGCCACGCCATCCTGCACGGCGGCGGCAATCAGTTGCAGCGGCTTGATGCTGGTCAGCACCCGCACTTCGGCCTGGGCCGAGCCGATCGCGAACAGGCTGAAGGTAAAAGCGACAAAAAGGCGAAAAAGTCTGGGCACGATGGACACTCGAGGAGGCGAGAACGGGTAACATAATAACGTCTCTCACAAACCTCGTCGCCGCTCATGCCTAAAACACCCCTTGCCAGCCGTCCACACGACCACTCTCACTGCGTACACAGCGCACTGTCTGAGGCCGACGCCCTGTGCGCACGGCAAGGCCTGCGCCTGACCGCCCTGCGCCGGCGGGTGCTGGAGCTGGTGTGGCAAAGCCATAAGCCCCTCGGGGCCTACGACATCCTGGCCGTGCTCAGCGAGCAGGACGGCCGTCGCGCCGCCCCGCCAACGGTTTACCGGGCGCTGGATTTCCTCCTGGAAAACGGCCTGGTGCACCGCATCGCCTCGCTCAATGCCTTTGTCGGCTGCAACCACCCCGAGCACGCGCACCAGGGCCAGTTCCTGATCTGCCGCGAATGCCACGCCGCCATCGAGCTGGAACAGAAATCCATCAGCGACGCCATCATCAGCAGCGCCCGCGACGTCGGCTTCGTGGTCGAGGGCCAGACCGTCGAAGTGGTCGGGCTCTGCTCGGGCTGCCAGGGGGCTTGATGAGCAATGCGTTGATCCGCCTCGAGCAGGTCGGGGTGACCTTTGCCGGGCAGAACGTGCTGGAGAACATCCAGCTCAGCGTCGAACCCGGCCAGATCGTCACCCTGATCGGCCCCAATGGCGCCGGCAAGACCACGCTGGTGCGCGCCGTGCTCGGCCTGCTCAAGCCCGACACCGGCAGTGTCTGGCGCAAGCCCAAACTGCGGGTGGGCTACATGCCGCAGAAGCTTCATGTCGACCCGACCTTGCCGCTGTCGGTGCTGCGCTTTCTGCGCCTGGTGCCGGGAGTGGACCGTACCCGGGCGCTGGCAGCGCTCAAGGAAGTAGGTGCCGAGCAGGTGATCGACAGCCCGGTGCAGAGCATCTCCGGTGGCGAGATGCAGCGCGTGCTGCTGGCCCGGGCGCTGCTGCGCGAGCCGGAGCTGCTGGTGCTCGATGAACCGGTGCAAGGCGTCGACGTGGCCGGCCAGGCCGAGCTCTACAGCCTGATTACCCGCCTGCGCGACCGTCACGGCTGCGGCGTGCTGATGGTCTCCCACGACCTGCACCTGGTGATGAGCACCACCGATCAGGTGGTCTGCCTCAATCGCCACGTCTGCTGCTCCGGCCACCCCGAGCAGGTCAGCGGCGACCCGGCCTTCGTCGAGCTGTTCGGCAAGAACGCACCGAGCCTGGCGATCTACCACCACCATCACGACCATGCCCACGACCTGCATGGTTCGGTCGTCACCCAGCCCGCTTCGGGCCACGCCCATGTCCATGGAGAAAACTGCAAGCATGGCTGATTTTCTGCTCTACGCCCTGCTCGCAGGCCTGGCCCTGGCGGTGGTTGCCGGCCCCTTGGGGTCCTTCGTGGTCTGGCGTCGCATGGCCTATTTCGGCGACACCCTGTCCCACGCCGCGCTGCTCGGCGTGGCCATGGGCTTTCTGCTGGATGTCAGCCCGGCGGTAGCGGTCACGGTCGGCTGCCTGCTGCTGGCGGTGCTGCTGGTGACCCTGCAACAGCGCCAACCCCTGGCTTCCGACACGCTGCTGGGGATTCTTGCACCCAGCACCCTGTCTCTGGGCCTGGTGGTACTAAGCTTCATGCATGAAGTGCGAATCGACCTGATGGCCTACCTGTTTGGTGACCTGCTGGCGATCAGCCCGGGCGACCTGGCGTGGATTCTCGGCGGTAGCGCGGCGGTGCTGTTGCTGCTGGTGGCGCTGTGGCGCCCCTTGCTGGCGATCACCGTGCACGAGGAACTGGCCAGGGTCGAAGGCCTGCCTGTGGCCTCGCTGCGCCTGGCGCTGATGCTGCTGATCGCCGTGGTGATTGCCGTGGCCATGAAGATTGTCGGGGTGTTGCTGATCACCTCGCTGCTGATCATCCCGGCCGCTGCGGCACAGCGTCACGCCCGCTCGCCGGAGCAGATGGCCCTGGGCGCCAGCCTGCTGGGCATGCTCGCGGTGTGCGGCGGGCTGGCGCTGTCCTGGTTCAAGGACACACCGGCCGGGCCGTCGATCGTGGTCACCGCCGCCACACTGTTTCTGCTGAGTTTTGTTCTGCCCCGTCGAGGGGTGTAGACTTGCTCGCTTTTTGCGCAATTAGAGAGTCGCAGGAATGAAGCCGTTCGCCTCCCGTTATCTGCTCCTTGTCGCATTTTCCCTGCTACTGGGAGCCTGCCAAAGCACGCCACCAGCGGCCACCGAGGTCCCTGATGCACGGGCCACGGCCATCGCGCAGCTGGAACAAAACATCGCCAGCAGCGAACTGGCCACCGCGGAAGATCAACTCAGCGCCTTGCAGGCGCAGACGCCCGACGACCCGCAACTGGTGCAGTACCAGCGGCAGTTGGCCGAAGCCTATCTGCAGCGCAGCCAGATCGTCCTGCAGAAGGGCGATGTGAACGCCGCAGCCACGGCCCTGAGCCGTGCCCGGGCACTGATGCCCAAGGCTCCGGCGCTGACCGGTGGGGTCAACAATGCCATTGCCCACGCCCGCAAGGCGGAGCTGGACAAGGCCGAAGCCGCCCTGAAGGCCGCCGAAGCGCGCCCTGCGGCCAAGCTGATCGATCCGACCGCCGAGAGCACCACCGTCGCCTTGAACGTCACTGATATCCGCAAGCTGCGGCATCAACTCGATGCCCTGGCCGCCGATGTGGTGAATTACCAGTGCGACGTGAGCATCCAGGTACCACGCACCGAGGATTACCCCTGGCTATCGACCCTGCTCGGCAAGCGGGTGAAGAAGCTCGACCCGGACTTTGAACAGAAGATCAATCGGCAAATCGTGCGCCATGTACCGGCGCAGATGGTGCTGACTCCGCGCAAGGCGCAGTAAAGCCTTCGCCGGCAAGCCGGCTCCTAGACGGAGCAGGCTTGTCGGGGAAAGTGTGTTCAGGCCGGGATTGCCTTGGCCTTTTCCTCTCGGCTCCAGACCCGATGTTGCGCGATGGCGGCAATGAACGCCTTCAGCGCCTTGGCATCGCCCCCCACGATCAAGCCTTCATCCGCCTCCAGCCGCAGGCTGTGCAACAGCTCCCGGGCATCGCCGTGCAGGGCAATCGCCTTGAGGTGCTTGTACGCCTCCAGCAAGTAATGCAGGGCCACGCCATTGCCGCTCAAGGCCTTGATCGACTGCGCACCTCCGGGCACGAACACCGCATCGAAGGCCACCGATGGCAAGCCCTCCATGGACGCATCCACCGGCAGGCTCTTGCCGTCCGCCGTGGTGACCGGCGCCGAGGTCGGCCCCAGTAGCTTGGCGTGCGCCCCTTCGGCCTTGAGAGCCTTCTTCAGCGCATCGATCGCCGCACCATCGACGCCATTGGCCGCCAGAATCGCCACCTTCCGGGTTTTGATATTGCCCGGCAACAGGTTCGCCTGGCTCAGGGCCGGCGAGCGCGAGAGCGAAGTCTTGCGCTCCGCCACCGTGGCTTTCTTCGGCGCCGCCAGCCCGAGGTTCTCGGCCACTCGCGCGGCCAGTTGCAGGTCGATGTTGGCCAGAATCTCGTTGACCTGGCGTTCGCGGATCCATTCACGTTCCACCTTGCCCAGCTCAAAGCTGTAGGCGGCGATGATGTGCTCCTGCTCGTGCTTGCTCATGCTCTTGTAGAACAGCCGCGCCTGGGAGAAATGGTCGCTGAACGATTCGCTGCGCTGGCGGATCTTGTGCGCATCGATACGCTCGTTGTAACTCTCGAAGCCGCCATCCTCGGCCGCCGGTGGGGTTTCCCGGGGCCAGCCGCCGTCGATGGAATTGGGCTCATAGGAGGCCCGGCCCTTGTCCAGGGTGATGCGGTGCATGGCGTCGCGCTGGCTGTTGTGGAAGGGCGCCAGCGGCCGATTGATCGGCAATTCGTGGAAGTTCGGCCCACCCAGGCGGCTGATCTGGGTATCGGTGTAGGAAAACAGCCGTCCTTGCAACAGCGGGTCGTTGGAGAAGTCGATCCCGGGCACTATGTGCCCCGGGCAGAAGGCGACCTGCTCGGTCTCGGCAAAATAGTTGTCCGGGTTGCGGTTCAGCACCATCTTGCCCAGGGGCGTGATCGGCACCAGCTCCTCGGGAATCAGCTTGGTCGGGTCGAGGATGTCGAAATCAAAGTTGTGCTCGTCTTCCTCGGCGATGATCTGTACGCCGAACTCCCACTCCGGGTAATCCCCGGCTTCGATCGATTCCCACAGGTCGCGGCGATGGAAGTCGGTGTCCTTGCCCGCCAGCTTCTGCGCCTCATCCCAGACCAGCGAACAGGTACCCACCGTCGGCCGCCAGTGGAACTTGACGAAGCTCGACCGGCCCTGGGCGTTGATCAGGCGAAAGGTATGCACGCCAAAGCCCTGCATGGCCCGCAGGCTTTTCGGAATGGCCCGGTCGGACATGGCCCAGATCACCATGTGCGCCGATTCCGGCTGCAGCGAGACAAAGTCCCAGAAGGTGTCATGGGCCGAGCCGCCGGTGGGTATTTCGTTGTGGGGTTCGGGTTTCACGGCGTGTACGAAATCGGGGAACTTGATCGCGTCCTGAATGAAGAACACCGGCATGTTGTTGCCCACCAAGTCGAAGTTGCCTTCGTCAGTGAAGAACTTCACCGCAAAGCCGCGCACGTCACGCACGGTGTCGCCAGAGCCTCTTGGCCCCTGGACCGTGGAAAAACGTACGAACACTGGTGTTTTCTTCCCCGGATCACGCAGGAAACCGGCCTTGGTCAATGCCGAATGGTTGTCATAGCTCTGGAAGTAACCATGGGCACCCACCCCTCGGGCATGCACGATGCGCTCGGGAATCCGCTCATGGTCGAAGTGGGTGATCTTCTCCCGCATGATGAAGTCTTCCAGCAGCGAAGGCCCACGAACACCGGCTTTGAGGGTGTTCTGGTTGTCGGCGATCTTCACCCCCTGGTTGGTCCGCAGGGCCTGCCCGGTGGCGTCGGAGCGGAACGTCTCCAGGCTCTTGAGCTTGCTGTTGCTGTTGCCGCGGTCCAGGGTGTCGGTCCCGGCCATCTGGCTTTTTGGGGTATCGGGCTTCTTCGTGCTCATCAGGCAAAACTCCTCGTTGGCGAAATCCCTGGCGTGCCGGGGCTTCGTGGGCAAAGGCCTCCAGGCACGGCACCTGGCGGCTTTCGAGTGACTTAACTAGTGACTGACGAGAAGGTGCGAGCGTTCCTTTTTTATGACCTTTGATCGCGTTATCGCCAAATGGCAGGATGATTGCGAAATAAATGCTAAGAACCTCTATACGGACAGGCTAAAATGCGCGCCCGGCTAACCGCTGATCCTTTTCTAACGCGCCCCACAAGGTTCGCTACGTGATCGAGTTTCAAAACGTCCATAAAACCTACCGGGTCGCCGGTAAGGATATTCCCGCCCTGCACCCGACCAGCCTTCGGGTCGAGAATGGCCAGGTGTTCGGCCTGATCGGCCACTCCGGTGCGGGTAAAAGTACTCTGCTGCGCCTGATCAACCGCCTGGAAAACCCCAGTGGCGGCACCATCGTCGTCGACGACGAAGACGTCACCGCCCTGGACGCCAGTGGCCTGCGCCGCTTCCGCCAGCAGGTCGGCATGATCTTCCAGCACTTCAACCTGCTGTCGTCCAAGACCGTGGCCGACAACGTCGCCCTGCCCCTGACCCTGGCCGGCGAGCTGTCGCGCAGCGACATCGACCGCCGGGTGGCCGAGCTGCTGGACCGGGTCGGCCTGGCCGACCACGCGAAGAAATACCCGGCGCAGCTGTCCGGCGGCCAGAAGCAGCGCGTCGGCATCGCCCGCGCCCTGGCCACCAAGCCGAAGATCCTGCTGTGCGACGAGGCCACCAGTGCCCTGGACCCGCAGACCACTGCCTCGGTCCTGCAACTGCTGGCCGAGATCAACCGCGAGCTGAACCTGACCATCGTCCTGATCACCCACGAGATGGACGTGATCCGTCGCGTCTGTGACCAGGTGGCGGTGATGGACACCGGCGTGATCGTCGAACAGGGCCCGGTGGCCGACGTGTTCCTGCACCCCAAGCACCCGACCACCCGGCGCTTCGTCCAGGAAGACGAGCAGATCGACGAGAACGAGCAACGCGACGACTTCGCCCACGTGCCAGGCCGTATCGTGCGCCTGACCTTCCAGGGCGATGCCACCTACGCACCGCTGCTGGGCACTGTGGCCCGGGAGACCGGGGTCGACTACAGCATCCTCGCCGGACGCATCGACCGCATCAAGGACACCCCTTACGGGCAACTGACCCTGGCCATCACCGGCGGTGACATGGAAGCGGCCTTCGCCCGCTTCACCGCGGCCGATGTCCACATGGAGGTGCTGCGCTGATGGATACCTTCTTCGCCAACATCGACTGGCTGGAAATCTGGCTGGCCACCGGCGACACCCTGATGATGCTCGGCGGCTCGCTGCTGTTCACCGTACTGCTGGGCCTGCCACTGGGCGTGCTGCTGTTCCTCTGCAGCCCGCGCCAACTGCTGGAGCAGAAGTCGCTGTATGCGCTGCTGTCGCTGGTGGTCAACATCCTGCGTTCGCTGCCGTTCATCATTCTGCTGATCGTGATGATTCCCTTCACCGTACTGATCACCGGCACATCGCTGGGGGTTGCCGGGGCCATTCCACCGCTGGTGGTCGGCGCCACGCCGTTCTTTGCCCGGCTGGTGGAAACCGCCCTGCGCGAAGTGGATCGCGGGATCATCGAGGCCACCCAGTCCATGGGTGCCAGCACCCGGCAGATCATTACCAATGCCTTGCTCCCGGAAGCCCGCCCGGGCATCTTTGCCGCTATCACCGTGACTGCCATTACCCTGGTGTCCTACACCGCCATGGCCGGCGTGGTGGGGGCCGGTGGCCTGGGCGACCTGGCGATCCGCTTCGGCTACCAGCGCTTCCAGACCGATGTGATGGTGGTGACCGTGGTGTTGCTGCTGGTGCTGGTCCAGGTTCTGCAAACCGTCGGCGACAAGCTGGTGGTGCACTTTTCCCGCAAATAAAATTGCCGGCCCAGGCCGGCAGGCGCCCGGGGTCGGGCGACTTACAAGGAGCTTGTTGGATGAAAAAACTACTCGTCGCTTTCGCAGCCGTTGCCGCGTTCTCCGCGCACGCCGCCGAAACCCTGACCGTGGCCGCCACACCAGTGCCCCACGCCGAGATCCTGGAATTCGTCAAACCGGCCCTGGCCAAGGAAGGCGTGGACCTGAAGGTCAAGGTCTTCACCGACTACGTGCAGCCCAACGTGCAAGTCGCCGAAAAGCGCCTGGACGCCAACTTCTTCCAGCACCAGCCCTACCTGGATGAGTTCAACAAGGCCAAGGGCACCAAGCTGGTGAACGTTGCCGGTGTTCACGTCGAGCCCCTGGGTGCCTATTCCAGCAAGTACAAGCAGCTCTCCGAACTGCCGGGCGGCGCCACCGTGGTGATCCCCAACGACGCCACCAACGGCGGCCGCGCGCTGTTGCTGCTGGACAAGGCCGGCCTGATCAAGCTCAAGGATTCCAACAACATCCTGGCCACCATCAAGGACATCACCGAGAACCCCAAGGACCTGAAGTTCCGTGAACTGGAAGCCGCCACCATCCCGCGCGTGCTGACCCAGGTCGACCTGGCGCTGATCAACACCAACTATGCCCTGGAAGCCAAGCTGGATCCTTCCAAGGACGCCCTGGTGATCGAAGGCAAGGATTCGCCTTACGTGAACATCCTGGTGGCCCGTCCTGACGACAAGGATTCGGACGCCATGAAGAAGCTGGTCGCGGCCCTGCACAGCCCTGAAGTGAAGCAGTTCATTCTCGAGAAGTACAAAGGCGCCATCGTGCCGGCGTTCTGATCGGTTGCAGAAACACAAACGGGGCGCCTTGGGGCGCCCCGTTTCGTTGTAGCCGCTGCCGAAGGCCGGGATAAGGCGCCCAGCGCCTTCCGAGGGCCTCAGGAGCGCGTCCTCTTCGAGGCCGATCGCAGCCTGCGGCAGCGGCTACAGGGTTCGGCGGTTCGGCGGTTCGGCGGTTCGGCGGTTCGGCGGTTCGGCGGTTCGGCGGTTCGAGTATGTAGCGTTATTTGCGCTGCAGCATCACCGGCAGTTGGGCCACCAGCTTCTGGTTGTTCAGCGGAGCACGGATGAAACCGCGCTGGGTACCGTCCGGGCCGATCACCGCCAGGTTGCCGCTGTGGTCCACGGTGTAGTTGGGCTTGCTGGTATCGGCCGGGATGAAGGGAATGCTCACGGCGTTGGCGAGCTTCTGCAGGTCTTCCACCGAGGAGGCGGTCAGGCCCTTGAAGTCCTTGTCGAAGTAGCCCAGGTACTGCTTGAGCTGCTGCGGGGTATCACGGTTGGGGTCGACGCTGACCAGGACCACCTGCAGCTTGTCCACCGCTTCCTTGGGCAGCTCGCTCTTGATCTGCCGCAACTGGGCCAGGGTGGTGGGGCAGATGTCCGGGCAGAAGGTGTAGCCGAAGAACAGCAGCGACCATTTGCCCTTCAGCTCGTCGATCACCACTGGCTGGCCGTCCTGGTCGACCATCTTCACCGCAGGCAGGGTACGGCTTTGCGGCAGCAGGATAATGCCCGCATCGATCAGTGCAGTGGGGTCGCCCTGACCCTTGCCGGACAGTACTTTGTTGACGGTAAGCCCCAGCACCAGGGCCACCAGGGCAACGAGAATAAAGACGGTTTTCTGAGTTCGAGTCATAGGTTCAACAATAGGTAGTGGTCTACGAGCAGGGCGATGAACAGCAGGAACAAGTAATAAATAGAGTACTTGAAGGTGTTGATCGCCGCGTGCGGCCGAGTGCCACGGTACAGCACCCAGGCCCATTGCAGGAAGCGCCCGCCCAGGGCCAGGGCACACACCAGGTACAGCACGCCACTCATGTGGATGACATAGGGCAGCAAGCTCACCGCCAGCAGGGCAAAGGTATACAGCAGGATGTGCACCTTGGTGTAGTGCTCGCCATGGGTGACCGGCAGCATCGGGATATCGGCCTTGGCGTACTCCTCTTTGCGGTGGATGGCCAGGGCCCAGAAGTGCGGCGGGGTCCAGGCGAAGATAATCAACACCAGCAGCAGCGGTTCTGCGCTCATGTGCCCGGTGGCGGCGACCCAGCCCAGCAACGGTGGAGCCGCGCCGGCCAGCCCACCGATCACGATGTTCTGCGGCGTCGCGCGCTTCAGAAACCCGGTGTAGACCACCGCATAGCCCAGCAGCGAGGCCAGGGTCAGCCAGGCCGTGAGTGGATTGGTGAAGGTCAGCAGCAGCGCCTGCCCGGCTAGCGCCAGGAGCAGGGCAAAGGCCAGCGCCGCTCGTGGCGATACCCGGCCTTCGGCCAGGGGCCGCTTGTGGGTCCGGGCCATTACCGCATCGATGCGCCGGTCCACCACATGGTTGACCGCCGCCGCCCCGCCCGCGCACAGGGCAATGCCCAGGTTGCCGAACACCAGCACCGTCCACGGAACTCCGGCGCGGGTGGCGAGGAACATGCCCACCAGCGAGGTGATCAGCATCAGCACCACCACCTTGGGTTTGGTCAGTTCCAGGTAATCGCGCCAGATCGCCTGGGGGTGCTGACGTTCGCCGATCAGAGTCGCCATGGCATCTCTCCTTTGATGGTGATGGGACCCGCCATCTGTTTACGCGGGCTGAGCCGCCAGCCCAGGGGCAGGCGATCCCGGGCCCGTACCAAGCTGGTACGGGCGTGGTAGTTGACCAGCACCAGGGTCAGCAGCAGCGCCGCCCCCCCGGCGTTGTGGGCCACGGCCACCGGCAGTGGCAAATGAAAGAACACGTTGCTCAGGCCCAGGCTGACCTGCGCCCCCAGCGCCACCAGCACCAGCCCGGCCAGGCGGGTCATGCCGGTCTGCCGCAGCTGCCAGGCCAGGCCCAGCAACACCAGGGTCACCAGCACCGCGCCGATCCGGTGGGTCATGTGGATGGCGGTGCGGGCATCGCTGTCCAGTTGCCCGCCCAGGTAGTTGGGGCCGATGTGCTGGGTCAGGTGGAAGCCGTTGGCGAAATCCATGTTCGGCCACCACTGGCCATGGCAGGTGGGCAGGTCGATACAGGCCACCGCCGCGTAGTTGGAACTGACCCATCCGCCCAGGGCGATCTGCCCGATCACCAGCACCAGCCCGGCGGTGGCCCAGTACTGCAAGCGCCGCGGCACGATCAGCGCCGGCAATACCCCGGACAGGCGCAAGGTCAGCAGGAACAACAGGCTCAGGGTGGCGAAACCGCCCAGCAGGTGCGCGGTGACCACTTGCGGCCAGAGCTTGAGGGTCACCGTCCACATGCCGAAGGCCGCCTGGGCGAACACCACTGCCAGGAGGAACAGCGGCAGCTTCAGGGGCTGCCCCGGATGCCGGCGATGGGTCCAGGCCCGGGCCGCCAGGAGCACGATCAGCAGCCCCAGGGTGCCGGCGAAGTATCGGTGGATCATCTCGTTCCAGCCCTTGTGGGCCTCCACCGGGGTATCGGGAAAATGCAGCTCGGCATGGGCCAACTGGGCTTCGCCTTTCGGCACGCTGATAAAGCCGTAGCAGCCGGGCCAGTCCGGGCAGCCGAGGCCGGCATGGGTCAGCCGGGTGTAGGCGCCGAGCAGCACCACGATCAGGGCCAGCAAGGTGGCAAACAACGCGAGGCGAAATCCAGGTTTGGCCATGACGATGCCCTTATCCGATGTTCGACAGTTTCAGCAGGTGGCGCAGGTCGTTGAGCAGGTCCTTGCCCTTGACCCGGGCGTCATAGCGCAGCACCAGGTTGCTGTGGGGGTCGACGATCCACAGCTGCGGCGCCTCCTTGTCGTTGGCGCCCTTGGTGAAGGTCGCCAGGTCCAGGGGGTAGCGTTGCAGTTGCGGGTATTCACGCTGCAGCTTGGCTTCGTATTCGGCGCTCAGGGGCCGGGCGCTGGCCAGGGCATGGCTGGCCCGCGAGGCATCACGGCCCAGGGCGATCTGGATCTGCCGCGCCAGGTACACCAGTTGCTGGCAATCCACTGCGCACTCCCCGGGCGCGGTGACCAGAACCTGCCAGCGATCCTCCTCGGCCTGCACGCCGATCTGGGCGCGGGTCTGGCCATTGCCGATCAGCTCGCCGTGATAGCTGCGGCTTTCCGGTACCCAGAACTGCAGCTTGTACATGCCGGTGGCAAGGATCATCGGGCCGATCACCATCAGCAGGATCAGCACCAGTTGCCAGCGGCCGCGCCGCCGGTTGGGCGCCTGGGCGTCAGAGATGTTGGGTGGATTCATGGCCGTTCCCATGGCGTTTCTCCCGAGTGTTGTGCCAGCCGAAATAGAGATAGAGAGCGAACAGCGCCAGGGCCATGGCGAACCACTGCACCGCATAGGCCTGGTGTTTTTCCGGGCCCATGGCGACCACCGGCCATTCGGTCAGGTAGGCACCCGGGCCCGACTCCAGGCGCACTTCATGATCGAAACCGCTGCGGCCCAGCTCGGCCCAGAGCGCTTGTGGCGCCACGGCGGTAATCAGCCGCGGCCAGATCGCACCGCTGGGGTCGGCGTGCAGCTGGAATGCCGCGCCCGGGGAAACGTAGACCCAGGCATCCAGGCTCAGGCTCTGCTGCGGGGTGCTGAATACGGGAGGCGTGCGCCGGTCGGGCCAGGGCAGCCAGCCGCGGTTGACCAGCAGCCAGCGACCGCTGGCCTGGTCGAGGAAGGGTTGCAGCAGCTCGACCCCGACCTTGCCGTCATGCAGGCGGTTATCCAGCAACAGGCTGTGGTCGGCATCGAAATGACCGTGCAGGCGTACCCGGCGAAAAGCCGGATCCTCGCTGGCCAACAGCTCGAACAGGGCCACCGGCTCTGCCGCACGGCGCTCGGCGTAGCTGGCCAGCAACTGGCGCTTCTGCTCGCCCCGGCCCAGTTGCCAGAAGCCCAGGGCAACCAGCACCGGCAGCAGCAAAAGCACCACCAGGGTCGGCCCGATGCCCGGCCGGAAGCCCTTCATGGCTGGCCTGCAAGGCTGAGAAATCCACTCGCTATACTGCTGTACATCGCGTTTCCCCCGGAGTCCCACCATGCTCAAAGCAGCCATCGTCCTGATGCTGATTGCCACGGTTGTCAGCCTGTTCAGCGGCCTGTTCTTTCTGGTCAAGGACGACAGTTCATCCAAGCGCCTGGTGACCTCACTGAGCATTCGGGTCGCGCTGGCCGTGGTCACCGTCGGCTTGATCGCCTGGGGTTTCTTCAGCGGCCAGCTGGTCTCCCACGCGCCCTGGTAGGGCGCCTCAGAGCACGTAGACGAAAACGAACAGGCCGATCCAGACCACATCGACGAAGTGCCAGTACCAGCTGGCGGCCTCGAAGCCGAACTGGTGCTCGGCGTCGAAATGCCCGCGCATGATGCGCATCAGCATCACGAACAGGATCAGGGTGCCAATGGTCACGTGGGCACCGTGGAAACCGGTGAGCATGAAGAAGGTGGCGCCGTAGATCCCCGAACCCAGGGTCAGCCCCAGCTCGTGGTAGGCATGGATGTATTCCTCGGCCTGAAAGCCCAGGAAGGCGCAACCCAGCAGCACCGTCAGCGCCAGCCAGATCTTCAGCGCGCCGCGATGGCCTTTCTTCAAGGCGTGGTGGGCGATGGTCACGGTGACGCTGGAACTCACCAGCAGGATGGTGTTGAGCAGCGGCAGGCCCCAGGGGCTGATGGTGCCCTTGGGCGGCGGAAAGAGTTTCGGGTCGGGGTTGTTGAGCAGCGGCCAGACGAACTCGAAGTTCGGCCACAGCATGTGGGCGATGCCCTTGTGCCCCTCACCGCCGAGCCAGGGCCCGGACATGTGCCGCACATAGAACAGCGCACCGAAGAAGGCCATGAAGAACATCACTTCGGAAAAGATGAACCAGCTCATGCCCCAGCGGAACGAGCGATCGAGCTGGGCGCTGTAGAGCCCGGCGCGGCTTTCCTTGACCACCGCACCAAACCAGCCGAACAGCATGTAGGCCAGCAGCAGGCCGCCGACGAAAAAGATCAGCGGGCCGTGGGATTCCGGTCGCGCAGCCTTGAGGTCGTTGAACCAGATGCCCAGGCCCACCACGGTGACGAACATGCCCACCGTTGCGATGATCGGCCACTTGCTCTGGGCGGGAACGTAATAGTGCTCATGAGTCGCCATGGGTTGTTCTCCTTATCGGGCACGCTAGATCGTCTAGCCACCGTTCTTGGCGGCAACCGCCACCGGTGGATGACGCGCGGTGATATCGAACAGCGTGTAAGCCAGCGTCAGGTGCTTCACATCCTTGGGCATGTCACGGTCAACGATGAAACGCACCGGCATCTCGATCTTCTCGCCCGGCTGCAGCACCTGCTGGGTAAAGCAGAAGCACTCGGTCTTGTGGAAATACATGGCCGCGCTGCTGGGGGAGATGCTCGGGATCGCCTGGGCGCTCATCGGGTGGTCGCTGGGGTTGCGGGCGATGAAGATCATCTCGTTCACCGCCCCCGGATGGACCACGATGTCATCGGACTTGGGATAGAAATCCCAGACCATGTCGATGGCATTGGTGGACAGGAACTGCACCCGCACCTGGCGCGATACATCCACCTGCTGCCCCTGGTCCGCATACTGCCCACCGGTCTTGCCGTTGATCCCCAGGGCCTTGCACATCACGTCGTAGATCGGCACCAGGGCAAAACCGAAGACGAACATCGCCACCACCACCAGCAACAGGCGGGTCACCAGTTTCTTCAGCGTTACCTCGGCCATCTCAACGTCCTCCCAAGCCTGTAGGAGCCGGCTTGCCGGCGAAGCGGGCACCACCCTCTGGCGCCTTCGCGAGCGAGCTCGCTCCTACAGCACAGATGTTCATTTCACTTCCGGCGGGGTGACAAAGGTGTGGTACGGCGCCGGCGAGGGAATACTCCACTCCAGGCCTTCGGCACCTTCCCAGGGTTTGGCCGGAGCCGCTTTGCCGCCGCGGATGCACTTGATGACGATGAACAGGAAGAAGATCTGCGTCGCGCCGAAGGTGAAGGCACCGATGGAGGACACCATGTTGAAGTCGGCGAACTGCAGGTTGTAGTCCGGGATCCGCCGCGGCATGCCCGCCAGCCCCACGAAGTGCATGGGGAAGAACGCCATGTTCATGCCGACGAAGGACAGCCAGAAGTGCAGCTTGCCCAGGGTCTCGTCGTACATGTGCCCGGTCCACTTGGGCAGCCAGTAGTAGGCCGAGGCGAAGATCCCAAAGATCGCCCCCGGCACCAGTACGTAGTGGAAGTGCGCCACCACGAAGTAGGTGTCCTGGTACTGGAAGTCCGCCGGAGCAATGGCCAGCATCAGCCCGGAGAAACCGCCGATGGTGAACAGGATGACGAAGGCCACCGCGAACAGCATCGGTGTCTCGAAGGTCAGCGAGCCCTGCCACATGGTACTCACCCAGTTGAACACCTTGACTCCAGTGGGCACGGCGATCAGCAGGGTGGCGTACATGAAGAACAGCTCGCCCACCAGCGGGATGCCCACCACGAACATGTGGTGCGCCCAGACGATGAACGACAGGAAGGCGATCGCTCCGGTGGCATAGACCATCGAGGTGTAGCCGAACAGTGGCTTGCGGCTGAAGGTGGGGATGATCGAGCTGACCGCGCCGAAGGCAGGCAGGATCATGATGTACACCTCGGGGTGGCCGAAGAACCAGAACACGTGCTGGAACAACACCGGGTCACCGCCGCCGGCTGCACTGAAGAAGCTGGTGCCGAAATGGATGTCCATCAGCATCATGGTCACCACACCGGCCAGTACCGGCATCACCGCAATCAGCAGGAAGGCGGTGATCAGCCAGGTCCAGACGAACAGTGGCATCTTCATCAGGGTCATGCCCGGGGCTCGCAGGTTGAGGATGGTGGCGATCACGTTGATCGCGCCCATGATCGAGCTGACGCCCATCAAGTGGATGGCGAAGATGAAGAAGGTCACGCTTTCCGGGGCGTAGGTGGTGGACAAGGGGGCATAGAAGGTCCAGCCGAAGTTCGGCCCGCCGCCGGGCATGAACAGGGTCGAGATCAGCAACAGGAAGGCCGCCGGCAGCAGCCAGAAGCTGAAGTTGTTCATCCGCGGCAGGGCCATGTCCGGCGCGCCGATCATCAACGGGATCATCCAGTTGGCCAGGCCGACGAAGGCCGGCATCACCGCACCGAAGACCATCACCAGGCCATGCATGGTGGTCATCTGGTTGAAGAACGCCGGCTCGACGATCTGCAGCCCGGGCTGGAACAGTTCGGCACGGATCACCATGGCGAACGAGCCGCCCAGCAGGAACATGCAGAAGCTGAACCACAGGTACAGGGTGCCGATGTCCTTGTGGTTGGTGGTCAGTACCCAGCGCATCAGGCCCTTGGCCGGGCCATGGGCGTGGTCATCATGGCCGGCGTGGCCGTGGTCATCGATCACAGCACTCATGTCCTGTCTCCTGCGAGCGAATGGACTGGATGATCGGCGGCGAAACGCCGCGACCGGTTGCGCACATACCCCATGAGCCGGCTCATTTGCTTTCCGCCTGCTTCAGCGCCAGGACTTCCTTGGGCGTCACCATGTCGCCCTTGTTGTTGCCCCAGGCGTTGCGTTCGTAGGTGACGACGGCGGCGATGTCGACTTCCGACAGCTGCTTGCCGAAGGCGGCCATGGCGGTGCCCGGCTTGCCGTGGAACACCAGGCTCAGGTGAGCCTCCTTGGGACCGGTAGCGATCTTCGAGCCCTTGAGGGCCGGGAACATCGGCGGCAGGCCCTGGCCTTCCGCCTGGTGACAGGCAACGCAGGTGGTGTGGTAGATCTTGTCACCGCGGGCCACCAGCTCGTCGAGGGTCCATTCCTTGCTGGTCAGCTCCTTGAGCTTGGCCGCCTCGGCCTTGCGCTCGCCCATCCAGGTGTCGTAGTCGGCCTGGCTCTTGACCTCCACCACGATCGGCATAAAGCCGTGGTCCTTGCCGCACAGCTCGGCGCATTGGCCACGGTAGATGCCGGGCTTGTCGACCCGGGTCCAGGCTTCGTTGACGAAACCCGGGATGGCATCGCGCTTGACCGCGAAGGCCGGCACCCACCAGGAGTGGATGACGTCGGCGGCGGTCACCAGAAAGCGCACCTTGGCGCCCACCGGCAGTACCAGCGGCTGGTCGACCTCCAGCAGGTAGTGCTCGCCCTTGGTGCTCTGGTTGTGGATCTGGTCGGCGGGGGTGGCCAGGTTGCTGAAGAACTCCACGTCCTGGCCAAGGTATTTGTAGTGCCACTTCCACTGGTAGCCGGTGATCTGGATATCCACGTCCGGCTCGCTGGTGTCGTACATCTTGATCAGCGTCGCCGTGGCAGGCACGGCCATGGCCACCAGGATCAGGAAGGGAATGATGGTCCAGAGGATTTCCACCGTGGTGCTTTCGTGGAATTTGGCCGGGACCTGGCCGACGGAACGGCGGTGAACGATCATCGACCAGAACATCGCACCGAAGACGATGACGCCAATCACCACACAGATCCAGAAGATGGTCATGTGCAGGTCGAATACCGCGTGGCTTATCTCGGTCGCCCCAGGCGTCATATTCACGGTCCAGGCGGCTTGCGCCTGGCTGAATACCGACCACAACAGGAGGCCCATCCAGACATGTGGATGTCGCATCATTGCGGGTTCCCCTTATCGTTCTTGTTATCCCGCCGGCTTAACACCTGCGGCAAGGGAGCGGCTGCCTAGACTACGAACTTAAACCGGCCGAGCCTTCGCTGCATTTGCAGTCGGGCGTCATCAGCTAACTTCATACAAGGGCGAGTATAGACAGCGACTCCCACCTCGCAACGCGAGGGCGTAAATCAGCTGAAACACTAATAAGGAGGTTTGCAGGCCACGGCGGGAAAGGGATCGAGTGCCCTGGATGGCGAAACGATATAACCGTGGTGACTAAGCATGAAATAATTATGACAAATGCGTCTTAAGCGCTTTTGTAAGCAGGCTAACTTATGTTCTCCCTATTCAATTGCCCTTGTTCCCTGGAGTTTTCATGAACACCGCCGCATTGCGCGAGCAGATCAAACTGGCCCAGCAGCACGAAGCCAGTACCGGCCTCCTGACCCGTCAGTTGGAGAGCCAATTGCCTCACCTGCACCCCGCCATCCAGCTGCCCGAAGTCGACGCCAAGGGCGTCATGACCCGTTTTGTCAGCGCCTATATCGACCAGGTTCCAGACCTTCTGGACGCCGCCAACTCTGTAGCCCGGGAAGCCGGCATCGAGTCGCAGATCAAGCCGGTGCTGAAGATCGCCGAGCAATTCTTCCTCCAGCCGCCGGCCATCATGGACGGCCACGTCGGCCTCGACGGCCTGCTGGATGAAGCCTATCTGGCCCACCGTCTGGTGGAAGAGGTCAACGACCTTTACATCAAGCATTTCGGCCGTCCGCTGATCCCCCTGGACATGACTGTCGCCAATCTCATCGCCCACCAACTGATCGGCGAAACCTTCGCCAACCAGCTGGACGAAGCGGTGCACCACGCCGTCGACGCCATGCTCGACGAAGAAAGCTTCGCCCTGGAGTCGGTGGAAGCCTACCGCGAGAAACTCAGCAGCCCGGACACCGAGGCCGCCTGGAAACGCTGGCCTTGCCTGTCACGCCAACTGGGCGTGGAACTGGAACTCGACCAGCCCGCCGCCTGACCCATTCCTCGCCAGCAAGGCTCGCAGCGAGCCTTGTGGCGAAGGGCCTGGCTCGCCCAAGCCCCTCTCGCCCACCCGGCGATTCAACCTCTCGCCGCAGCCGCGCCCACGCCGCTGGTGGTGGTCAACCGGCCCTCCAGGCGCCGCTTCAAGCCCCGCGTTTCGATCACCAGCCGCGAGCCCTTGGCACTGTTGGCCCGATTCCAGTCTTCCAGCAACTCCAGGCACGCATGGTCGATATAACTGAGGTTGCTGAGGGGCACATGCACAGTGGTGGCCGGGGGAATCGTCGCCAGCACCCGAGTCAGGGCCGGCACCTTGAGAAAGGTCGCAGCGCCGACCAGACGCAACTCCATCTCGCCTTCCTCTGCCAGGTCGATCAGGCTGATCTTCAAGCGTGACGCCTTGAACGCCAGCTTGGCCAGGGTCAGGGCAAAGCCGATCAGTACCCCAGTCAGCAGGTCGCTGAAGACAATCGCCAGGGCCGTGACCGCGTAAGTCAGCATCGGCATGCGCCCGTAGCGCCCCAGGCCGCGAAAGACCTTGAGGTCCACCAGCTTGAAGCCGGTGTAGACCAGCACCCCCGCCAGGCTCGCCACCGGAATGCTCTGCAGCACGCTGGACAGCACCAGCACGAAACCCAGCAGCCACAGGCCATGGAAAATCGTCGAATAACGGGTCTGGGCCCCGGCCTGGACATTGGCCGAGCTGCGCACGATGACCCCGGTCATGGGCAGGGCACCCAGCAGACCGCAGAGCATGTTGCCCACGCCCTGGGCCGACAGTTCACGGTCGAAGTCCGAGCGCTGGCCGCTGTGCATGCGATCCACCGCGGCGGCAGACAGCAGGGTTTCGGCACTGGCGATAAAGGCCACGGCGAAGGCGGCGATCAGCAGGTTGGGGTCCGCCAGGTTGAGCAGGTCGGCGGGGCGCAGCCAGTCGATGGCCTCGGCCAGGTTGGCCGGCACCTCGACGCGCTTCACCGGCAGCGCCAGCAGCAGGCTGGCCAGGGTCGCCAGCCCGACACCGAGCAGGGCACCGGGGATGAACCGCAGCGCCTGGGGCCGCCACTTGTCCCAGCCCCACATCACCGCGATGGTCGCCAACCCCAGCAAGCCAGCCTGCCACCCCAGGCTCGGCAAGGCCTGCGCCAGAGCCTGGGGAAAGCCCACAAGGTTATCCAGGCCCGAGGCCTGGGGCGCGGCATCGAGCATCACATGCACCTGGGACAGCACGATCAGCACGCCGATGCCCGCCAGCATGCCGTAGACCACCGCTGGCGCCGTGACCCGGAACCAGCAACCCAGGCGCAGGCGCCCGGCCAGCAATTGCAGCAGCCCGGCCAGCAGCAGGATCGGCCCGAGCATGGCCACCCCATGCTGGCGCACCAGCTCGAACACCAGCACCGCCAGCCCGGCCGCCGGCCCGCTGACCTGCAAGGGCGAGCCCGCCAGCCAGCCCACCACCAGGCCACCGATGATCCCGGTGATCAGGCCCTTGGCCGGCGGCAGGCCCGAGGCAATGGCGATCCCCATGCACAGGGGCAGGGCCACCAGAAACACCACCACCGAAGCCAGCAGCTCCCGTGGCAGGACACTTTTCAACTGTGCTGCACGCATGACAGTTCTCCCGACTTTTCTTCAGGCGTGGCAAAGCCGGGCCGCCAGATGGCAGCCCTGGCTACAACCACTCAGGGGGATTGAGGTGGGATCAGAAACGCGCTTTGGGCGTCGCTACCGGGATCGGGTGGCTGCCATCCAGAGGCAGGAAACAACCCTTGTCGGCGTCGTAGGCCTTGATCGAGCTGGTCTCGATGTCATAGACCCAGCCATGGATGAACAACTGGCCGTTGGCCATGCGCGAGGCCACGGAAGGATGGGTGCGCAGGTGCTGCAGTTGAGCAATGACGTTCTCTTCGGTCAGCACATGCATGCTGGAGGATTCGTCGGCGCAATCGCAGTTCTCGTGGACCATGGTCCGCGCCACTTCGGCGTGGCGCAGCCAGGCCTTGACCGTGGGCATTTTCTCCAGGCTCTGCGGGTTGAGTACCGCGCGCATGGCGCCGCAATCCGAGTGCCCGCAGACGATGATGTGATGCACCCCCAGGGCCAGCACCGCGTACTCGATCGCCGTGGAGACACCACCGTTCATCTGCCCGTAGGGCGGCACCACGTTGCCCACGTTGCGGGTCACGAACAGATCGCCCGGGGAGCTCTGGGTGATCAGCTCGGGAACGATGCGCGAGTCGGCGCAGGCAATGAACATCGCCCGCGGCCGCTGAGCGGTGGCGAGTTTCTTGAACAGCTCTTCCTGCTGCGGGAAGACTTCATGATGAAAATGCAAAAAGCCGTCAACGATGTGCTGCAGCGCTGCATCGGCGGTCTCGGCGACTTCTGTGGGTGCCGGAGCCGACGCAGCCAACGGCTGTTTATCCTTGTCACTCATGATTCATCCTCTCTGTCGGATTTGGTGAATTTTCCAGAAATATCCGGCACGACGCCAGCCATCGATAAAAAAACCACCGACCCGCTGGCGGCGACCCGTAGGTCACTCGATGAACAAGGTAGCCATGAATACTTAACTCAAACTGAACGGAAGGCTCTAGAACGCCACTATGAGCGATGGCAAAAGGCGACCAGAGTACCTCGGGAACGCTGCGCCCACTACTCAACGATAGGCCAATGCCGCTCACAACAACGACATCTGCCCGCCCGGCGGACAGAAGGCTGAACAGTCGAGATCGAAACCCTCGCGACGGTTGAGCCCCAGACGCTTGAGCGCCTTGGCAAAACGCTGGGCCAGCAGGTCGGCGAAGGGCCCTTCACCGCGCATGCGGGCACCAAAACGGCTGTCGTAGAGCTCACCGCCACGGCTCTGGCGGATCAGGCTGAGCACATGGGCCGCCCTTTGCGGGTAATGCGCCGCCAGCCACTCCTCGAACAGCGGCGCCACTTCCAGGGGCAGGCGCAGCATCATGTAGGCCGCGCTCTGCGCCCCCGCGGCATGGGCCTCGCTGAGCAGGCTTTCCAGCTCGCTGTCGTTGATCATCGGAATCATCGGCGAACACAGCACGCCCACCGGGATGCCCGCCCCGCGCATCACCCGGATGGCCCGCAAGCGCGCCTTGGGCGCCGCCGCCCGGGGCTCGAGAATGCGCTTCAACTCATCGTCCAAAGTGGTCAGGCTGATCATCACCGCCACCAGGCGCTGGCGCGCCAGCTCGCTCAGCAGGTCCAGGTCCCGGAGGATCAATGAGCCCTTGGTGACGATGGTCACCGGGTGTCGATAGCGCAGCAGCACCTCCAGGGTGCGCCGGGTCAACTGCTGTTCGCGCTCGATGGGCTGGTAGGGATCGGTATTGGACCCCAGGTTGATCGGTGCGCAGCGATAGCCGGGCTTGGACAGTTGCTGCTCCAGCAAGGCCGCGGTGTTGCTCTTGGCGATCAGCTTGGTTTCGAAATCCAGCCCCGGGGACAGGTCCCAATAGGCGTGGCTGGGCCGCGCGTAGCAATAGATGCAACCGTGCTCGCAACCGCGATAGGGGTTGATGGAGCGGTCGAAGGGCAGGTCCGGCGAACTGTTGCGGGTGATGATCGACTTGGCCGTTTCAAAGCGCACCTCGGTGCCCTGGGTCAACGGCACTTCCTGGTACCAGCCATCATCCTCGGCCACCGAACGATTGGGCGCAAAACGGTTGTGCGGATTGCTCGCGGTACCGCGACCACGGGGAGGCAGGGGGTTGAACATGGAAGCACTCCATAACTGTATGCACATACAGTAATGGAGCCGGATTTACCTGACCAGCACCGTCGGACCGAAACCCACCCCTGCCAGCGGACGTTCCCCAATGCGACACAACGCGTACCGCATCCTTGGCCGACAAGCCGGCTACTGCGGGCGTGTGGCGTTAGGGTATAAGGCAGGCTCAAAGAACAGGAGCACAAGCATGCGCAGGACACCCGGCACGCTGGAAAAGATCTTCTACGCCGCAGAGGCCTACCTCCCCAGCTACGAACAAGGTGCCGACCTGATCATCGTCAGGGCGCCCGACGGGCAGTTGTGGGGAGTGGCCTGCGAGTTCGAGCTGTGCACCCAGGACATCGAAAAGGCCACCCTGAGCGGCCAGCAACCCTTCGATGAAGCGGACCCGAAGTTCGCCGAGGTGCGCTGGAGCCCCTGCCACGACGGCATCGGCCTGCTCCCCGCAAGCTGGCAAGACCTGATGACCGCCGGGCTGGCGGACTGCATCGCCGGCTATCAACTGGAAAGCCGCCTGGGCATCCAGCGCTTCACCCAGGGCTGAACGGCCATCCCGGGCCGGCGCCCGCAGCGAGCGCCGGCCTTGGGGCTAGTGGCTGGTGACCTGCCCCAGGTCGTCGTTGGAGGTGCTCTGCAAGTCGCCGTTGCGCAGCGCCGCCACATCCCCGGGCTTCACCGCCGAGGCCTGGTTGCCCCAGCTGCTGCGGATGAAGTTGACCACATCGGCCACCTCCTGATCCGACAGGCGCCAGGCGAAGGCCGGCATGGTGAAGGTCGAAGGCGCGCTGTGGGTCGCTGGCAAGGTGCCGCCCTTGAGCACGATATGGATCAGCGAGGTGGCATCCGCCGATTGCAGCACGGGGTTGCCCGCCAGCGCCGGGAACACCCGGGTGTAGCCGTGGCCGTCGGTGCGGTGGCAGGCCGCGCAGTTGTCGATGTACACCGCCGCGCCCGGCTTGCTGTCGTCACCGTTCCACAGGGCCTGGGCCACTTGCTTGTCGTACTGGTGCGGCTGGTCCTTGGGGTCATTGGCCGGCAGGGACTTGAGATAGCGGGCAATCGCCGTCAGGTCTGCGTCGGTCATGTACTGCATGCTGTGGACCACCACATCGCTCATGCCGCCGAACACCGCGCTGCGATCACTGCGACCGGTCTTGAGGAACTGCACCAGTTGCTCTTCGCTCCAGCTGCCCAGGCCATCCTTGTGATCGCCACGCAGGCTTTTGGCGATCCAGCCCTCCAGCGGCGCGCTGCCAGACAGGAAGTCGCTGCCATCGCTGGCGCTCAGGGCCTTCTCCTGCATGGTCAGGGCCCGTGGCGTGTGACAGGCGCCGCAGTGGCCCAGGCCTTCCACCAGGTAGGCACCGCGGCTGATCACCGGATCGCTGCCAGCCACAGGTGCCGGGGTCTCCACGCTCGGGGCGAACATCCAGCGCCAGATGGACAACGGCCAGCGCATGCTCAGGGGCCAGGGAATGTCACTGTCCTGGTTGTCCCGGGCCACCGGTGCCACGCCCTTCATGAAGTAGGCATACAGCGCCTGCATGTCGGCGTCGCTGACTCGGGCGTAGGAAGGAAACGGCATGGCCGGGTACAGGGTGCTGCCGCCCTTGGCCACGCCATGGCGCACGGCTTTGTCGAAGTCCTCGAAGCTGTAGTCGCCGATGCCGGTCTTGTCCGGGGTGATGTTGGTGGAATAGATCACGCCGATGGGGGTCTCCATCGGCAGCCCGCCGGCGAACGGCTTGCCGTCCTTGGCGGTATGGCAGGCTACGCAGTCACCGGCGCGGGCCAGGTATTCGCCCTGTTGCACCAGGGCTTGCTGATCCGCTTCGGCAGCATTGGCGGCTGCGCTGCCCAGCAGCGCCAGGGTGGCGATAACGAGTGCTTTCATGGTCATCGCTCCTTATGCCTGAACCAGCGGGCCAGGGTTTTTCAGGTACTGCTCGCGGATCGCCCGGGCCGACCAGTAGGTCAACGCTGCCACCAGGCCGGTAGGGTTGTAGCCCAGGCCTTGAGGGAAGGCCGAAGCCCCGGGCACGAAGACGTTGTGCACGTCCCAGCTTTGCAGGTAGCGGTTCAGGGCGCTGGTCTTGGGGTCGGTGCCCATGATCGCGCCGCCGTTCAAGTGGGTGGTCTGGTAGGACGCAGTGTTGAAGTGCTCACCGACCTTCTTGCCCAGCAAGGCAATGGCCTTGGGGTTCATCGCCTCGGCGATCTTGCCCATTTTCTCCACCATGAAGCGGTTCATCTTGATGTCGTTTTCCTGCCAGTCGAAGGTCATCCGTAGCAGGGGCAAGCCGTAGGCATCGCGGTACACCGGGTCCAGATCCAGGTAGTTGCCACGGTAGGACTGATGCGCTCCGTGGGCGTCCATGGAGACCTGATGGGTGTAGTAGTCGGTGGTGGCTTTCTTCCAGGCACTGCCCCAGGCCGGGGTACCCGGCGGGTTGGAGGTGCCGGCGATGGGCCGGCTGCCGGCCTGGTTGACCCACATCGGCGAGCCGCCGACAAAGCCGTGGGGGCCGTGGTCGAAGTTGTCGGCGTTGAAGTCGTCCACCGCCACACCGTTGCCGCCGGCGCCGATGAAGTTGTTGGTGTGCACGTCCTTGTCGAAGTAGGCCTTGATGGTGGCCATGTTCTGGTAGGCGAAATTCTTGCCCACCACGCCTTCGCCGGTGATCGGGTCGTAGGGCTTGCCGATGCCCGACAGCAACATCAGGCGCACGTTGTGGAACTGGAAGGCGCCGAGGATCACCAGGTCCGCCGGCTGCTCGATCTCGCGGCCCTGGCCATCGACGTAGGTGACGCCGGTGGCGCGGGTCTTGCTGCTGTCGAGGTTGACCCTGAGCACGTGGGAATTGGGCCGCAGCTCGAAGTTCGGCAGCGGCTTGAGGGCCGGCAGGATGTTCACGTTGGGCGAGGCCTTGGAGTACATGTAGCAGACGTAGCCGCTGCAGAAGCCGCAAAAGTTGCACGGCCCCATCTGTGCGCCATAGGGGTTGGTGTAAGGCCCCGAGGTATTGGCCGACGGCAGGTTGTAGGGCTTGTAGCCCACCTCATTGGCCGCTTTCTGAAACAGCTGTGCGGAATAGGTGTTCTTCTGCGATTCCAGCGGGAAGTGGTCCGAGCGATCCGGCGCATAAGGGTTGCCGCCCTTGCCGTCGCCCACCAGTTGGCCCTTCACGGTCCAGGCCTGGCCCGAAGTGCCGAAGACCTTTTCCGCGTAGTCGAAGAACGGCTCCAGCTCTTCATAGCTGACGCCGAAGTCCTGGATGGTCATGTCCTTGGGGATGAAGTTCTTACCGTAGCGTTCTTCGTAGTGGCTGCGCATGCGCAGCTCGATGGGGTCGACCCGAAAGTGCACCCCGGACCAGTGCAGGCCGGCGCCGCCCACGCCATTGCCCGGCAGGAAGGCCCCCAGTTGCCGGTTGGGCAGAGCCACGTCGTTGACGCTGTGGCGGATGGTCACCGTCTCTTTGGAAATGTCCTGGAAGAGTTTCTTGCGCACGCTGTAGGTGAGTTCGTCGATCACCTGGGGATAGTTGCCATCCGGGTAGGTGTCCTGCATCGGCCCGCGTTCCAGCGCCAGCACATTGAGCCCGGCCTCGGTCAGTTCCTTGGCCATGATCGCGCCGGTCCAGCCGAAACCGACGATCACTGCGTCGACCTTCTTCATCACTGTTGCCATGCTCAAGCCCTCTCGCCGCGAATCGATACAGCCGGGAAGGGGTATTGCTCGTTGCGTTCCACCCAATCCATGAAATCGGCGCGAGCGCCGGGAAAGCCGATCAGGGTCCAGCCCACCAGGCCTTTATTGCCCCCGTGGATCGGATCGCTGAAGAAGCCTTCCTTAGTGTTCTGCAACAGCAGATTGAAGAAAAGCTTGGCCGGGACCGCGTCGAACTGCGGGGTTCCGGCCTCCAGTTGCTTGAGCAAGTCGTCTCGGGTAGCGCTGTCTTGCGCAGCAAATGTTTGCCCCTTGAGCTCTTTGCACCACGCATCCGTGGCGGCAATGCCCCGGCGATAGATGTCCTTGGGCACCAGTTTGCTCTGCCAGCCCATCTCCGGTGCGGCATCGGCCTTGAACGGGCCTTGCATGTACCACAGGGCGCCAGCGGCGTAGGGGGTATTCATCTGCCGGTCGATGTATTCCGGCACGCCGGCTTCCAGGGCGCCCGGGCCCATTTCATCGGCCGGGATCAGGCGTTCCACCGCGGCCTTGATGAAGGCCCACTCCTCGGCGGTGAAATAGCCCGGCTCATAGCCCTGGCCGCTGCCGGCGGGCTGCTTGCCCGGCGTGGCCGGTGTGGCAGCGGCGGCCGTTTCAGGTGCAGCCGCCAGCAGGGAGCCGCCCAGGCCGGTGCTGGCGACGGTGACCACAGGGATCAAGGTCAGGGATTTACGCAAGAACTCACGCCGCGGGTTGTCTCGATCTTGATCAGACATGGGTGCACCTCATCAGGCATTGATGGATTGGTCAGCCGCGTCATGGCGCGACTTTGTGTTTTGGCAACGCAAAAGGCCGGGAAGACCCGGTTTTATGAACACATCAGCAAACTTTAGTTACAAATGGTAGCAGGCTAAGCATCCAGATGAATCGTTTCAGGCGGAAAAAAGATCAGAAACCGCCGAAAAAAGCGGATCAGCTTCACGATTCTTTGACAGGGGGCTCACGGGGCTTTGACCCCGGCAAATCGATACTGCGCGGCATTGAATCCCCTCATCGGTGATCCCGCGCATGTCGAGCATTCGTTTCATCCCGGCCCTTTGCCTGTCGTTGCTGGCGCTGCTGGCCGGGCCCCAGGTACAAGCCGCAGAGGCCCCCTCCAGCCGCCCGGACCAATGGGCGCAGCCAGTGGAAAAGCAGTACAACCTGTACCAGATGTCCCCGACCCTGTATCGCAGCGCCCTGCCGGACAAAGGCGCGGTGCCGCTGCTGCAGCAGCTCAAGGTGGCAACGGTGATCAACTTCCTGCCGGAATCCGACGCCAGCTGGCTGTCGGCACCGGGCATCAACCAGGTGCAGTTGCCTTATCGCACCAACCATGTGGACGACGCCGATGTGCTCAAGGCCCTGCGCGCAATCCAAAGCGCCGAAGCCCAGGGCCCGGTGCTGATGCACTGCAAGCATGGTTCGGACCGCACCGGCCTGATGTCGGCCATGTACCGGGTGGTGATCCAGGGTTGGAGCAAAGAAGAAGCGCTGAATGAAATGACCCAGGGTGGGTACGGCGACAGTTCACACTTCAAGGATGGCATTCGCTACATGATGCAGGCCGATGTCGACAAACTGCGCACCGCCCTGGCCAATGGCGATTGCAGCACCAGCGTATTCGCCACCTGTTCGGTGAAGAGCTGGTTCGAGACGGTGAGCGCGACCAAGCCGCTGAGCAACTGAGCGCCACACCCTGTGTAGGAGCGAGCCTGCTTGCGAAAACGCAGGGGGCGAGGGAAGGGCGGCGAAGCGCTTCGCCGGCAAGCCGGCTCCTACGGGGGAGCCGGCTTTTTACTGCGGGGTCAGTCAGTCTTTTTCTTCAACTTGGGGTTGGGGAAAAACTGCACCGATTGCACCTTGATGTCCGCCACCTTGGGCGTCGCGCTGTTGACCCGGGTCCCGAGTTCCTTGGGCACCGACAGCCCCTGTTCGTTGAGGGTGTCGGAGTAGCCACAGGCCACGCACTCGCGATGAGGCACATCGTCCTCACTCCACATCATCAGCTTGTCCTGCTCACTGCACGCCGGGCATACCGCCCCGGCGATAAAGCGTTTCTTGGTCTTCACGGGTGCGTCACTCATGCTGCCGCGTCCTCGCTGAGGCCGCTGTGGCGCAAGAGTGCGTCAATCGACGGCGCGCGTCCGCGGAAATCGACGAACAGCACCATAGGTTCCTGGGAGCCGCCACGGGCCAGGATCGCCTCGCGGAACGCACGCCCGGTGGCCGAATTGAGCACACCCTCTTCCTCGAACCTGGAGAAGGCGTCGGCCGACAGCACTTCCGCCCACTTGTAGCTGTAGTACCCCGCGGCGTAACCGCCGGCGAAGATGTGCGCGAAGCTGTTGGGGAAGCGGTTGTAGGCCGGCGGGCGCATCACCGAGACTTCGTCGCGCACGGTTTCCAGCACTTGCAGCACGCTGCGGCCGTCGCCGTGGGTGGCGTGCAGTTCGAAGTCGAACAGGGAAAATTCCAGCTGGCGCACCATCATCAGCCCGGACTGGAAGTTCTTCGCCGCCAGCATCTTCTGCAGCAGGTCCTGGGGCAGCGGTTCGCCGCTTTCATAGTGGCCGGAGATCAGTGCCAGGCCTTCCGGCTCCCAGCACCAGTTCTCCATGAACTGGCTCGGCAGCTCGACGGCGTCCCAGGCCACGCCGTTGATCCCGGACACTCCAGCGTGCTCGACCCGGGTCAGCAGGTGGTGCAGGCCGTGGCCGAATTCGTGGAACAGGGTGGTGACTTCATCGTGGGTCAGCAAGGCCGGCTTGCCGCTGACCGCCGGGGTGAAGTTGCACACCAGGTTGGCTACCGGGCTTTGCAATACCCCGTCCAGCGTGCGACGGCGATCGCGGGCACCGTCCATCCAGGCACCGCCGCGCTTGTTGGCGCGGGCATAGAGGTCGAAGAAGAAGCGGCCGACGTGCTGGCCGTTTTCCTTGATCTCGAACAGGCGCACGTCCGGGTGCCAGGTATCGAAACCTTTCTGCTCGGCGATCTCGATGCCGTACAGGCGCTGGACAATGGCGAACAGCCCGCTCAGCACCTTGTCGATGGGGAAATAGGCGCGCAGGGCTTCCTGGGAAACGCTGTAGCGCTGCTCACGCAGCTTCTCGCCGTAGAAACCGCTGTCCCAGCTTTGCAGGTCGGGGCAACCCTGTTCGGCGGCGTAGGCCTTGAGCTGCTCCAGGTCCTGGGCGGCAAACGGCTTGCTGCGCTTGGCCAGGTCCCGCAGGAAACTCAGCACCTGGTCGCTGGACTCGGCCATCTTGGTGGCCAGGCTCAACTCGGAGAAGCTGGCGAAACCCAGAAGCTTGGCCAACTCCTGACGCAGGTCGAGGATTTCTTCCATCACCGGACCGTTGTCGTTCTGACCGGCGTTAGGGCCCTGGTCCGACGCGCGGGTGCTGTAGGCGGCATAGACTTCTTCGCGCAGGGCACGGTCCTGGGCGTAGGTCATCACTGCGTAGTAGCTGGGGAATTCCAGGGTGATCAGCCAGCCTTCCAGGTCCTTGGCCTGGGCGGCGGCAGCCATTTGCGCCTTGGCCGAGTCGGTCAGGCCGGCCAGGGCGGCTTCGTCGGTGATGTGCTTGGTCCAGGCCTGGGTGGCATCCAGCAGCTGGTTGGAGAACCGGCTGCCCAGCTCGGAAAGCTTGCTCTGCACCTCGGCATAACGCTTTTGCTGCTCGAGCGGCAGGTCGATGCCCGACAGGCGGAAGTCCCGCAGGGAGTGTTCGAGGATAGTCTTCTGCGCCACGTCGAAACCGGCGGCTTCCGGGCTCTTGGCCAGGGCGTCGAAGGCCTGGAACAGCTCGCGGTTCTGGCCCATTTCCGTGGAATAGGCGCTCAGGGCCGGCAGGCAGGCCTCGTAGGCTTCACGCAGTTCGGCGCTGTTGCACACTGCGTTGAGGTGGCTGACCGGGCTCCAGGCAGCGCCCAGGCGATCATTGAGCTCGTCCATGGCCAGCACCAGGCCAGCCCAGGTCGGCTGGGTGGCTTGGGTCTTGAGGATGTCAGCGATGGCGGCGCGGTTGTCAGCCAGGATCTGTTCGATGGCCGGTTGCACATGCTCGGCGCGGATCGCCGAGAACGGCGGCAGGTCGTAGGGCTGCAGAAGAGGGTTGTTCACACTCACGGTGGGCACCTTGGCTGGAAGAAACATTGAGCCATCTTAATTACAATCGACGCCCACCGCAGCTATAGCCCCCATTAATAAATCTCAGAGAGGCATTCGCACTTGGCCATTCGCAGATACCAGAACCACACCCCGAACCTGGGCGAGCGGGCCTTTGTCGACCACTCGGCGGTGGTCATCGGCGACGTGGAAATCGGCGCCGACAGCTCGGTCTGGCCGCTGACCGTGATCCGCGGCGACATGCACCGCATCCGCATCGGCGCGCGCACCAGCGTGCAGGACGCCAGCGTGCTGCACATCACTCACGCCGGCCCGTTCAACCCCGACGGCTTCCCGCTGCTGATCGGCGACGACGTGACCATCGCCCACAAGGTCATGCTCCACGGTTGCAGCATCGGCAGCCGGGTGCTGATCGGCATGGGCAGCATTGTCATGGACGGCGCGGTGGTGGAAGACGATGTCATCGTCGGCGCCGGCAGCCTGGTGCCGCCGGGCAAGCGCCTGGAAAGCGGCTTTCTCTATGTGGGCAGCCCGGTGAGGCAGGCGCGCCCGCTGACCGACAAGGAGCGCGCCTTCTTCACCTACAGCGCCGCCAACTACGTGAAGCTCAAGGACCTGCACCTGGCCGAAGGCTACGACCGGCCCTAACCCCCTTGCACAGCCCAGGAATCCCCATGCATTACCAAACCGTACTGTTCGACCTCGACGGCACCCTCACCGACCCTCGCGAGGGCATCACCCGTTCGATCCAGTTCGCCCTGGGCAAACTGGGCATCGACGAGCCGGACCTGAGCAAACTGGAACACTTCATCGGCCCGCCGCTGTTGCAGGCCTTCATGCAGTTCTACGGCTTCGACGAGGCCCGGGCCTGGGAAGCGGTGAACTTCTATCGCGAACGCTTCAAGGTCACCGGCCTGTATGAAAACCGCGTCTTCGATGGCGTCACGCCGCTGCTGGAAACCCTCGGCGGGCAAGGGCGGCAACTGTACATCGCGACCTCCAAGCCCTGGGTCTTCGCCCGGGAGATCGCCCGTCACTTCGACTTCGCCAAGCACTTCAAGGTGATCTACGGCAGCGAACTGGACGGCACCCGCACCGACAAGGTGGAGCTGATCGCCCATCTGCTGGAGCAGGAGCAACTCGACCCTGCCAGCACCTTGATGATCGGCGACCGCAAGCACGACCTGATCGGCGCCAGGCGCAACGGGCTGGATGCGGCGGCGGTGGGTTATGGCTTTGGCAGCCATGAGGAATTGACTGCCGAAGCCCCGGCCTATCACTTCCAGACCCTGGGCGAGCTGCACCAGGCGTTTTTGCCGCGTTAGGGCAGAGGCTTCGCCGGCAAGCCGGCTGCTACAGGCCCGAAGCAGGAGCCGGCGCCAGGGCGACGGTGTCCTGCAACCGGATCAGGGCCGCCTTGCGCTCCTCGGCTGGCAAACGCCCCAGCGTCTCCACGGCGGCGAAGAATGCCGGCCAGTCCCCCTTCACCTGCCTGAACAAGGCGGCAAACGCCGGCACCCATTGGTCATACAGGCCGAAGGGCAGCAGCCGGGCATTGTTCAGTGGGGCGTTGACCCAGGCGTCATAGCGCTTGGAACCCGCCCACTGGCTGTCGCGCAACTGCCGATACTCGCTGCGCATGCGCTCGAACTCCGCGGCCTTGCGCTGGCGCATCTGCTCGGCGGGCAAGGGCAGGGCATACAGCTGCTCCAGGCGCTTGCGGGTATCGAGCACCAGCTGGGTGAACTGGTCACGCTGGCGCAACTCGCCGTCGCTCAATGGCGCCAGCCCGCGATAGGCGCGCCACTGGCGGGTGCCTTCCTGCTCGACGAAGGTGGCGTAGGACTCGTTGAACTCGGTGTCGTCCTTCACATAGAAGCGCTGGTGCGCCAGCTCGTGGAAGATCAGGGTCGCCAGGCGCTCGTCGCCCCAGTGCATCATCGAACTGATGATCGGGTCATCGAACCAGCCCAGGGTGGAATAGGCCTCGACCCCGCCGATCGCCACGTCCATGCCCTTCAACTGCTGCAACGCCGCCTCGCCCCGGGCCGCGCCCTGGCTGTAATAGCCGCGGTAAGCCACGCAACCGGCAATGGGAAAGCAGTGGGTTTGCGGATTCAGGGAAAACTCCGGGGTGGCGAACACGTTCCACACCACATAGGGCCGCCCGATGTCGACGTACAGCCGATAGCTGCGGTTGTCCGGCAGGTGCAGGTGCTCGCTGGCAAAGCGGCGTGCCTGCTGCGACTGGGCCAGATGGGCGCGCAGGCTCGCATCGCGGCTCGGGTCGGCGACGACTTGCGCCACCGGCACACGGGCTCGCAGCAGCTGCAATTGGCCACTGGCCAGCTGGCTGTAATAACCGACGCTGCTGCAACCGTTGAGCAGCAAAAGCATCAGTGCCGGAAACAAAAGCCGTAAAAGAGGATCAAGTAACCCATGGCTTGAACACGGCCTAGTCAAATCGAATCATCCACAGAGAGTCTGTCCGCAAGACTATCTCGCCAGCCTGGAGTTTCGCCATGCGCGTGTTGCTGTTGACCACCGGCCTGCTGACCCTCGGCGGTTGCGCCGGCCTGCCCGACCCCGACCCGGCCCAGGCCTGGGTCGACCTGGCTCCGCCCCGGGACACCCACCTGCAGGCATTGGAGGTGGACGCCAAGAACATCGATGATCCGCGCTATTTCCAGGTCCAGCCCGGCAGCCATGAACTGACCCTGCGCTACCAGTTCGCCGTGCAACCGAGCAACATCGGGCCAGACGCCGAGCCGCTGTGGCGCGATTGCCAGCTGAACGTAAAATTCAAGGATTTCGGTGCCGGCCAGCGCTACCAGGTACAGGCCGGGAACATCGGTTTCCACCCCTGGGCCAGGCTCTACGACGAGCAGCACACCCTGCTCGACAAAGCCCGGCCGGCAGGCTGCCAGCGCAGTTGAACGGCGCTATGCTGAGGGCCTCTCGCTCACTCGGCCCCAGTCATGCGTCCATTTCTACTGTTTCTCGCCCTTGGCACCCTCAGCGCCTGCACTACGCCCCTGCCGGGCGTCGATCCGCAACAGGCCTGGATCGACCTGGCCACCCCGACGCCCGGGGGCAAGCTGGTCATGGCCGAACGCCTGGACAACCAGCGCCTGGACGACGGGCGCTTCTTCCAGGTCAGCCCCGGCAGCCACGAATTGATGGTGCGCTTCGATTTCGAAGTGTTCGCCGGCGGCATGGGCATGAACAACGATCCCCAGGAGCGCCTGTGCTACCTGAGCCTGCGCTACGACCATTTCCAGGCCGGCCAGCGCTATCGCCTGGAGGCGCGCAACCTGGGGTTCACCCCCAGCGCCCGGCTGTACAACGCCCAGCGCGAAATAGTCGCCGAGGAGCGCATGATCAACTGCGTGCCCTGAGTCGGGTCAGCGATCGTTCTTCTGATAGATGATCTTCCTGGTGCCGTTTTCACAGCTGCCGACCACCATGTTGTTGTCGTGGACCTCGTCGTTGGTGACGATTTCCAGGGTGTAGGAAGGTACGCCCTGGGCCTGGATCTTGGCTTCGATCTCGGCCTTGAGTTCCTCGCAGGGCTTGGGCGCGGCCAGGGCCGATGTGGCCAGCGCACAACTAACAACCGCCAAGGCAAAACGTTTCATGATCTAAAGCTCCCTTGCTGCGGTGCACACGGGGGTGCGCTGAAGCCGCAGTCGCGTATTCGACCACAGGTGCTTGTCCGCCGCACAGGCGCATTCGCTGGCATGCCCGCTCCTACGGACCGGTGCAGGAGCCGGCTTGCCGGCCAAGCAGTTGCCTCAACTCAGCAGCGTCGCATCCAGGCTGATCTTGGCGTTGAGCACCTTGGACACCGGGCACCCTTCCTTGGCCTTCTTGCTCAGCTCATCGAACTGCTGCTGGCTGGCACCGGGGATCTTCGCCTTGAGGATCAGGTGCACCGCGGTAATGGCAAAGCCGCCATCGACCTGGTCCAGGGTCACTTCTGCCTGGGTGTCGATGCTGTCCGCCTTGAGCCCGGCCTCGCCAAGGATCATGGAAAAGGCCATGGAGAAACAGCCCGCGTGGGCCGCGCCAATCAGTTCCTCCGGGTTGGTGCCCTTGCCGCCTTCGAAACGCGCCTTGAAACCGTAGGGCGCCTCACGCAACACGCCGGTTTCGGTCGAGATCGAGCCAATGCCGGTTTTCAGGTCGCCTTCCCAGTGCGCCGAGGCTTTCTTTTTGATGCTCATCGCTTTCTCCTCAAGAACCGGTGCGAAAGTTCGCACCCTGATGTTTTTTGTTGCCTAAGGGTTCTGAGGATAGATCCGATGGCAAAGTTCAGCCGTTGTCGCCGATGCCCGTTTACCCGACAAATTCACTCGGGCTATTGAAACTCGGGTATATGCCCACATTGCATAGATCTGACTTACAGACTTCGGCAGGTTTTGGCTCATGACAAAAGCCTGCGCACCCCAAGGAGAAGCAGGCTTATGAAACCGCTGTCCACTGTTAAATACTCGACCCTCGACCTGGTGCCCGTGCGTGAAAACGGCAGCCCGGGGCAGTCCCTGCGCAACTCCCTGGACCTGGCGCAGCATGTGGAGAAGCTCGGTTACACGCGCTTCTGGGTCGCCGAGCACCACAACATGGACGGTATCGCCAGTTCCGCTACCTCGGTGCTGATCGGCTACCTGGCGGGCGGTACTTCGACCATTCGTGTCGGTTCCGGCGGGGTCATGCTGCCCAACCACGCGCCTCTGGTGATCGCCGAACAGTTCGGCACCCTGGAAAGCCTGTACCCGGGGCGCATCGACCTGGGACTGGGCCGCGCCCCGGGTTCCGACCAGATGACCGCCCGCGCCCTGCGCCGGGAGCGCTCCGGCAGCGCCGACGATTTCCCTGAGGACGTGGCCGAACTGATGGCCTACCTGGGCCCGCGTACCCCCGAACAACGGGTGATCGCCATGCCGGGCACCGGCACCAACGTGCCGGTATGGCTACTGGGCTCCAGCCTGTTCAGTGCACAACTGGCCGGGGAACGGGGCTTGCCTTACGCCTTCGCCTCGCATTTCGCACCGCGCTACCTGCACGAGGCGATTCGCGTCTACCGCAACCACTTCAAGCCTTCGGCGGTGCTCGACAAGCCCTATGTGATGCTTGGCGTGCCGCTGGTGGCAGCCGATACCGACGAACAGGCCGATTACCTGGCGACTTCGGTGTACCAGCGCATCCTGGCGCTGATGCGTGGCCATAGCCTGGTCCAGCGCAAACCGGTGCAAAGCATGGACGGCCTGTGGCTGCCCCATGAGAAGGAAGCGGTTGCCAGCTTCCTCGGCCTGGCGATGGTCGGCAGCCCGGCGAAAATCCGCGCCAAGCTGCAGGTGCTGATCGAGCAGACCGGAGCCGATGAGCTGATCTTCACCTGCGATCTGTACGAACACGCCGATCGGCTGCACTCCTACGAGCTGCTGTCACAGGTGATGAAAGGCTGAAACGACAGGCATGAAAAAGCCGACGTTCTGCGTCGGCTTTTTTTTGACCATCCACAAGGCTCAACCGCGCTTGTAGACAATTTCCTTGGTACCGGCTTCGCAGGAGCCGACTACCTTGCCATCCGCCGCCGCGCCCTTGTCCACCACTTCCAGCGAGTAGTGCTTGGCGCCGTTGGCGTCGATCTTGGCGGCAATCTCGCTCTTGAGTTCTTCGCACGGCTTGCCAGCGGCAAGGGCTGTTCCCGCAAGACTCAACAAAGCAGCAGCTAATACTAGTTTTTTCATCGGTCACATTCCCTGGTCGGATCAAAAGAGGCGGCATTGACGCCTGCCTGACAGAGGCTCAAGACACTTGTAGCGCTTTGCCATTTCCTATGGCACTCGGCCAGCGCACAAGTTCCAGAGCCTAGCTCAAGCCTTCAACTATTGGCAATTCGGAAGCCCACCTTGAGCGTGACCTGAAAATGCGCCGCTTTGCCGTCCTTGATATGGCCCCGGGTTTCGGTCACTTCGAACCATTCCAGGTGCTTGATGCTCTTGTGCGCTTCCGCCAGCGCGTTGTTGATCGCATCTTCGATGCTGTTCGGCGACGAACCCACCAGTTCGACTTTCTTGTAAGTGTGATGATCAGTCATGGCGCTCTCCTTTTTAGCTGTGAATTACAGCCTAGCAGTGATTTTTCTTATTACTTGTGGCGCCTGCGCCCAAGGCTAAGTTCAGATTTTCTGCACTTTCCCAACACGCCGCAGTCGGAACCTACACAGCCCATTCACCACCCTGCAGGAGAGCCGACATGGCCAACACCTCGTTACGCAAAGCCTCACTGGAAAGTATGGAAGCCGAGATCTCCAGCCTGCTCAAATCGCTGGAAAGCCTGAAGGACGATGCGTCCGACGAGTCGCGCAAGACCCTCAAGGCGCTCAAGAGCAATGCCGAAAGCGCGCTGAAGCATTCGCGCAGCCTGCTCAGCGATGCCTATGAAGAAGTCAAAGTGAAAACCCGTGAAACCGGGATCGCGACCCGCGACTATGCCCAGGAACACCCCTGGACCACCGCCGGGGTCGCCGTGGGTGCCATCGGCCTGTTGGCCGCCTATCTGCTGTGCAAGCGCGGCGACTAAAACTGCTGGCGCAGTTCGTTTTCCAGCCACTGCGCCAATTGCCGGGCGCGCCCATCCGCGGCGCGCTTGGGTAACCACAGCGCCAGTTGCCCCGGGGTGTCGGAAAAACCCCAGGGCGCAACCAGCCTGCCCGCCAGCAAGTCCTCGGCCACCAGCGGCTGCGGGGCAATTGCCACCCCCAGGCCCGCCACGGCCGCCTCCAGCAAATAATACAGATGCTCGAAACCCTGCCCGTACTTCAACGTTTCGGGATTCAGGTCGTTGCGCCGTGCCCAACTGGGCCAGGCCTGGGGGCGGGAAGTGGTGTGCAGCAGGGCCTCGCTGGCCAGGACGCCAGCCGGCGCCTGCCGCAGGCGTGGATAACCGGCATAGCGCGGGCTGAGCACCGGGCCGATGCGTTCGCTGGCCAGTTCATAGACCTGCATGTCCGCCGGCCAGGGCGGTTCGGCAAAGACCAGCAAGGCATCCAGGCCCGGGCGCCGGGGGTCGAGGTCGCCTTCACCGGCCGAAAGGTGCAGGCGCAGGTCCGGCAGGTCGGCGTTCAGGCGCCCCAGGCGCGGGATCAGCCAGCGCGCCAGCAGGCTTCCGGAACAGCCCAGGACAAAGGGCGCATCGGCGCTGCCCTGGGTCAGCTCGGCGCAGACATCCCGCAGGCGCTCGAAGGCCTCGCTGCTGGCATCGCGCAGGCGAATGCCGGCATCTGTGAGTTTAAGGCCACGGCCTTCCTTGACGAAAAGGCTCAGCCCCAGATGTTCTTCAAGCACCTTCAACTGCCGACTGACCGCGCCGTGGGTGACGTGCAGCTGTTCGGCCGCCTGGCTGACGCTATTGAGCCGGGCAGTGGCTTCGAAGGCCCGCAGGGCATTCAGGGGAGGCAGGTCGCGGCTCATTTTATCTGTGAGTTTTCCTGACAGGTTGCGGCGATCTTATCGGTTTTCAGCATCGGATGTCAGGGGTAGAGTGGGCTCCATTGTGTTTCTACGAAGCGGTCTTTCCACCAGGCCTTCTTTCTCCAAACTTCCCCCGGGAGCGCTGCAATGACCCAGTCCCAATTACGCAATGGCCCTGACGACAACGGCCTGTTCGGCGCATTCGGCGGCCGTTACGTGGCCGAAACCCTGATGCCGCTGATCCTCGACCTGGCCCGCGAATACGAAAAGGCCAAGGAAGATCCCGAATTCCTCAAGGAACTGGCCTACTTCCAGCGCGATTACGTGGGCCGCCCCAGCCCGCTGTACTTCGCCGAACGCCTGACCGAGCACTGCGGCGGCGCCAAGATCTACCTCAAGCGTGAAGAGCTGAACCACACCGGCGCGCACAAGATCAACAACTGCATCGGCCAGATCCTGCTGGCGCGGCGCATGGGCAAGAAACGCATCATCGCCGAGACCGGCGCCGGCATGCATGGCGTGGCCACCGCCACCGTGGCCGCGCGTTTTGGCCTGGATTGCGTGATCTACATGGGCACCACCGACATCGAGCGCCAACAGGCCAACGTATTTCGCATGAAGCTGCTGGGCGCCGAAGTGATCCCGGTGGTGGCCGGCACCGGCACCCTGAAGGACGCGATGAACGAAGCCCTGCGTGACTGGGTGACCAACGTCGACAGCACCTTCTACCTGATCGGCACCGTCGCCGGCCCGCACCCGTACCCGGCCATGGTCCGCGACTTCCAGGCGGTCATCGGCAAGGAGACCCGCGAGCAGATGCAAGCCCAGGAAGGCCGCCTGCCGGACAGCCTGGTGGCGTGCATCGGTGGCGGTTCCAACGCCATGGGCCTGTTTCACCCGTTCCTTGACGACAAGAGCGTCGAGATCATCGGCGTCGAAGCCGCCGGCTACGGCATCGAGACCGGCAAGCATGCCGCCAGCCTCAACGGCGGCGTACCCGGCGTACTGCACGGCAACCGCACCTTCCTGCTGCAGGACGACGATGGCCAGATCATCGACGCCCACTCGATTTCCGCCGGCCTCGACTACCCCGGCATCGGCCCGGAACACGCCTGGTTGCACGATATCGGCCGCGTCGAATACACCTCGGTGACCGACGACGAAGCCCTGGCCGCGTTCCACCAGTGCTGCCGCCTGGAGGGCATCATCCCGGCCCTGGAAAGCGCCCATGCCCTGGCCGAAGTCTTCAAGCGCGCGCCAACCCTGCCCAAGGATCACCTGATGGTGGTCAACCTCTCGGGCCGTGGCGACAAAGACATGCAGACCGTCATGCACCACATGCAACAGTCCCAGCAGGAGAAACACTGATGAGCCGCCTGCAAACCCGCTTCGCACAGCTTAAAGAACAGAATCGCGCCGCCCTGGTAACCTTCGTCACCGCCGGCGACCCGAACTACGACACCTCCATGGCGATCCTCAAGGGCCTGCCCGCAGCGGGCGCCGACGTGATCGAACTGGGCATGCCCTTCACCGACCCGATGGCCGACGGCCCGGCGATCCAGCTGGCCAACATCCGTGCCCTGGGGGCCAAGCAAAACCTGGCGAAAACCCTGCAGATGGTTCGCGAGTTCCGCGAAGGCAACAGCGACACCCCGCTGGTGCTCATGGGCTACTTCAACCCGATCCACCACTACGGCGTGCCGCGCTTCATCGCCGACGCCAAGGCCGCCGGTGTCGATGGCCTGATCGTGGTGGACATGCCGCCGGAACATAACAGCGAACTGTGCGACCCGGCCCAGGCCGCCGGCATCGACTTCATCCGCCTGACCACACCGACCACCGACGACGCCCGCCTGCCCAAGGTGCTCAACGGCAGCTCCGGTTTCGTCTACTACGTTTCCGTGGCCGGGGTCACCGGTGCCGGTGCCGCCACCCTGGAACACGTGGAAGAAGCCGTGGCCCGCCTGCGTCGCCACACCGACCTGCCCATCAGCATCGGTTTCGGCATCCGTACTCCGGAGCAGGCAGCCGCCATCGCTCGCCTGGCCGACGGCGTGGTAGTGGGCTCGGCGCTGATCGACCACATCGCCAGCGCCGAGTCTGCCGAGCAGGCGGTGGATGGGGTGCTGAGCCTGTGTGCGGCGCTGTCCGAGGGCGTACGTAAGGCCCGCGTCAGCTGAGGGTAAAGTTCCTGATACAGAGGAATTAGCGCCTCGAGACACAGACTAAGCAGCAAGACCCGGGGGTTCGCGACCAAGGTGGCGAACCCCTTTTTGCTGTGTGTGTTGCGAGGAATACCTGATGAAAATGCCCAAACGTCTGATTGCCGGTGCCGCGGTGCTGATGCTCAGCGCCAGCCCGTTGCTGCAGGTCATGGCCGACGAGCGCGGCGGCTATGATCGTGGCGGGCCACAACAGGGCTATTGGGACAACCGTGGCAACGAGCACCGTGGCCCGGGGGATGATCGCCGCGGCGGCCCGCCACGGGATTTCGGCCCGGTGCGCCAGACCATCCGCGACAACCACGGCTACTTCGTCCGGGGCGCGCCGCCGCCTCCCGGCATCCACCTGGTGCGCGGCCAGCCACTGCCGCGCGGCTACTACGGCGAACGCCTGGAGCCCCGGGCCCTGTCGCGCCTGCCGGTGTACCCGGGGTACGAATGGCGACGCATGGGGGGCGACATCGTGCTGATCGCCGTGGGCACCGGCATCGTCTACGAGATCCTCGACGGCGTGCTCTACTGACCTCACCCGACCGGCCGGCCCCTGCAGGAGCCGGCTTGCCGGCGGTCCGTCGCCCTCAGAACCCCCTCAGGTCCAGTGGCCGCATAGCCCCCATCCAGATCGCATGGTCGGTGTGGTCCAGCAGGTCATCACCGGTATCCGGATGCAGGAACACCACCAGCCCCTGGCGATTGAGGGCCAGCCACGGCACCACCTGGGCAAACACCTCGGGGCTGAACGCCAACTGGCAGCTCCAGTCCGGATGCGGCCCCACCGGCCGCTCGTGGACCCGGCCCATTTTCAGTTCGAACAGCTGCGCCGCCCGTTCGCACAAGGCCCGAGCCTGGTCGATGGTGCTGGCGTCAAAGTAGACATGGGCGTGGTAGCCCTTGATCCGTTGCATGCAAACCCTCGCAATCAAGACGAACCCTCAAGGCTCGCCACAGGTCACAACCGGTACCTGTGGAAAATAAGGAAGCCAGGCCATGAAAAATGCCGAAACTCCGGTGGTCAAACTGGTGCTCTATGGTGCCATGAGCAGCCTGGGCAGTGCGTTGATGGCAGAGAGCCTGAGGCGCCAGCATGAGGTGATCGCCATTCTCGACGACCTCACCGCGCTGGCCCCGCGCCCAGGCCTGCGCGCCAAGGGCGGCGACCTGTTCGACCCGGACCGGGTCAAGCAGAGCGTAGCCGGTAGCTCGGCGGTGATCTGCCTGCTGGATGCCCCCGATCTGCCCGGCAGCACCACGCCCGGCCAGGCCCCCGACCCGGTGAACCAGGTACGGGCAGTGGATGCCCTGATCGAAGGCATGCAGGGCGCCGGCATCCGTAGGTTGATGCTGGTGGGGGAGTTCAGCGTTCTCGACAACCCGCCCTCCAGCACCAGCCTGCCTCACCATGCCGCGCAGGAAATCCTCGATGCACTGCGCAGCAGCGCGCTGGACTGGACCCTGATCAACGCGCCGCGGGGCGTGGCCGGGCTGGGTATCGAGCATTTCAACCAGGTTGGCGACAGCCTCGAGCCGGGGCTTGCCGAGCCGCTGCGACGGCTCAACGGCGTGGCAATCGGCATCAGCGACGAGCTGCGCCTGAATCTGCACCTGCGCGAGCATGTGAGTTTCATCGCCACCCAACCCCAGGCCGCCACCTAGCGGGCAATGGACGGCAGCGCCAGCCCCTTGAGGCTCTGGGCGCTGCCGGCCTGCTCGCTCATCAGCCAGTCGACGAAACGCTGGATCAGCGGGCCGCGGCGCTTGCGCTGGGGCAGCACCACGTAATAGCCGTAGGCGGACAGCGCGCTCTCGGCGATGGGCCGGCACAGCAGGCCCTGCTCCAGCAGGTCATCCACCAGGTGACGCCAGCCGATGGCCACGCCCTGGCCGCCGATGGCTGCCTGGATCAGCAGGGTGTAATTGTCGAAGCGCAATTGCCCTGGGGCCGGCGCACCCGCAAGGCCCAGCTCGCGAAATACCCCGCTCCAGTCGAACCAGTGGTTGCTGCCTTCACCCCGCAGGTGCAGCAGCGGCAGTTCCAGCAGGGAAGGGGCGGGCAGCGGCGCAGCACGGTCCTTGAGCAGCAGCGGGCTGCACACCGGAAACACTTCTTCGCTGAACAGCCAGTGGCTTTCCCCCTGCCTGAAGCGCCCGTCGCCGAACAGCACCGCCACGTCGATATCGCTGCGCAGCATGCTGTGGCTGCGCTCGCTGGTGACCAGGCTCACATCCACCTGGGGGTTGGCCTCATGAAAGCGATGCAGGCGGGGCATCAGCCAATAGGCGGCGAAAGCGAAATCCGTGGCCACCTGCAGCACCTCATGCTGATGCTGCTGGCTGAGGGCGCTGAGGCCGGCATCGATGCTCTGCAGGCCGGCCTGGACCTGATCCAGCAACAAGGCTGCAGACTCGGTGAGCTCGATGCCCCGGTAGATGCGGTCGAACAGGCGCACCCCCAGCTGCCCCTCCAGGCGCTTGATCTGCTGACTGATAGCCGGCTGGGTGGTGCCCAGTTCCACCGCCGCGGCGGTGAAGCTGCGCAGGCGCGCGGCTGCTTCGAACACCCGGAGCAGGTCCAGGGACAGGTCGCCAAGGGCTTCATACATAAGCTGTGCTTATCCTAGTCATTGCTGTACATGGGCTTTACCACCAACAGCATGGGATCCATGCTCGATTGCAGCACTTTCGCATAACCATCGAATATGGAATGCCGCGAATCCATGAAGCGCAAGAACATTCTTTTCATCATGGCCGATCAGATGGCCGCACCCTTGCTGCCGTTCTACGGACCCTCGCCGATCAAGCTGCCTCACCTCAGCCGGCTGGCCGCCCAGGGCGTGGTCTTCGACGCCGCCTACTGCAACAGCCCCTTGTGCGCACCCTCGCGCTTCACTTTGGTCAGCGGCCAGTTGCCCAGCCGGATCGGCGCCTACGACAACGCCGCGGACTTCCCCGCCGACGTGCCTACCTACGCCCACTACCTGCGGCGCCTGGGCTACCGCACTGCGCTCTCGGGCAAGATGCACTTCTGCGGCCCGGACCAGTTGCACGGTTATGAAGAGCGCCTGACCAGCGATATCTACCCCGCCGACTATGGCTGGGCGGTGAACTGGGACCAGCCCGATGTGCGCCCCAGCTGGTACCACAATATGTCCTCGGTACTGCAGGCCGGCCCCTGTGTACGCACCAACCAGCTGGATTTCGACGAGGAGGTGGTGTTCAAGGCCCAGCAATACCTGTTCGACCATGTGCGCGAGGCCGGCGACCAGCCGTTCTGCCTCACCGTCTCCATGACCCACCCCCACGATCCGTACACCATTCCCAGGGCCTTCTGGGACCTGTACCGCGACGACCAGATTCCACTGCCGCAGACCCCGCCCCAAAGCGAGCTGGATCCGCATTCCCAGCGCCTGCTCAAGGTCTACGACCTGTGGGACAAGCCCTTGCCTGTGGATAAGATCCGCGACGCGCGCCGCGCCTACTTCGGCGCCTGCAGCTACATCGACAGCAACGTCGGCAAGCTGCTGCAGACCCTGGAAGACACCGGGCTGGCGGACGACACGCTGATCGTGTTTTCCGGCGACCACGGCGACATGCTCGGCGAGCGCGGCCTCTGGTACAAAATGCACTGGTTTGAAATGGCCGCCCGGGTACCGCTGCTGATCTGTGCACCGGGGCAGTTCACTGCCGGCCGGGTCAGCGCCGCTGTCTCCACCGCCGACCTGCTGCCGACCCTGGTGGAGCTGGCCGGCGGCCGGGTCGAGCCCGACCTGCCGCTGGATGGCCGCTCCCTGGTCCCGCACTTGCAAGGGCAGGGCGGGCACGACGAGGTGTTCGGCGAATACATGGCCGAAGGCACCATCGGCCCGCTGATGATGATTCGCCGCGGTGCCTACAAGTTCATCTACAGCGAAGACGACCCCTGCCTACTCTTCGACCTGCACCACGACCCGCAAGAGCGCTGCGACCTTGGCCAGTCGCCCGAGCATCGGCCGCTGTTCGCCGCGTTCCTGGCAGAGGCCCGGGCCAAGTGGGACATTCCGCGCATTCACCAACAGGTCCTGGCCAGCCAGCGCCGCCGCCGGCTGGTGGCCGAGGCGCTGAACCGGGGCAAACTCAAGAGCTGGGACCACCAGCCGCTGGTAGACGCCAGCCAGCAGTACATGCGCAACCACATTGACCTCGATGACCTGGAGCGCAAGGCCCGTTATCCACAACCCTGCCAAAACCAATAAAACGTAAGGGGAAAAGCATGCAAAGGTTATCCACAGCACTGACGCTCGGGCTTCTGGCCCTGGGCAGCGCATCCGCTTGGGCCGACTCGTGCGAGACCGTGAAGATGGCCGACCCGGGGTGGAGCGATATCGCCGCCACCAATGCCATCACCGGCTTCCTGCTGGACGGCATGGGCTACAAGGCGAAGATCGACACCCTGGCCGTGCCCATCACCTTCGGGGGTCTGAAGGATGGCCGGGTGGATGTATTCCTGGGTAACTGGATGCCGGCGCAGCAAGGCTTCCATGACAAGTTCGTGGCCAATGGCGACGTCACCCAGCTGGCCAAGAACCTGGAAGGGACCGAGTTCACGCTGGCGGTGCCGGACTATGTGTGGGAGGCCGGAGTGCATGATTTTGCCGACCTGGACAAGTTCGCCGACAAGTTCGACAAAAAGCTCTACGGCATCGGCTCCGGCGCGCCGGCCAACCTGTCGCTGCAGGAAATCATCAAGAGCAACCAGTTCAACCTGGGCCAGTGGAAGCTGATCGAGTCCAGTGAACAGGCAATGCTCGCCGAAGTGTCCCGGGCCACGAAAAAGCAGCGCTTCATCACCTTCCTCGGCTGGACCCCACACCCGATGAACGTGCAGTTGAAGATGCGCTACCTGACCGGTGGCGAAAAGTACTTCGGCGCCAGCGGCAGCGTCTACACCCTGACCCGCAAGGGTTATGCACAGGCTTGCCCGAACGTCGGCAAACTGCTGGGCAACCTGCGGTTCACCCAGGAGATGGAGAACAGCATCATGGCCGCGGTGGTCAACAGCAAACTCAGCAACACCGAGGCCGCCAAGGCCTGGATCAAGGCCCACCCGGCAGTGCTGGAGCAATGGCTGGAGGGAGTGCGAACCATTGATGACAAAGAGGCCCTGGCAGCGGTGAAGAGCAGGTTGTAGCCCGAGGTGCGCCGGCCATTCGCCGGCAAGCCGGCTCCTGCACCCAAAGCCTGGCAATGCTTTACCCTGGCCCACCGAATCAACCCACCCGTGAGGAACCATGGCCTGGCCCGACCGCCAATCTCTCCTGCCTTTGCTGAGCTGGCTGCCGCGCCAGACCCGGGCCAGCGTCGGCCGTGACCTGCTGGTGGGCCTGAGCGGCGCGATCCTCGCTCTGCCGCAATCCATCGCCTATGCCCTGATCGCCGGCCTGCCCCCGGAATACGGGCTGTACGCGGCCATAGTCCCGGTGCTGATCGCCTGCCTGTGGGGTTCATCGTGGCACCTGATCTGCGGCCCCACGGCGGCGATTTCCATCGTTCTCTATGCCAGCGTCAGCCCCCTGGCAGTGCCGGCCTCCGAGGACTACATCACCCTGATCCTGCTCCTGACGCTGTTGGCCGGGGTCTTCCAGTGGCTGCTGGGAATGCTGCGCTTCGGCGCCCTGGTGAACTTCGTCTCGCACTCGGTGGTGCTGGGCTTCACCCTCGGCGCGGCGGTGGTCATCGCCCTGGGCCAGTTGCCCAACCTGCTGGGGCTGGAACTGCCGAACCAGGCCACCGCCCTCAACAGCCTGAGCCAGTTGCTGCAGCACCTGGGCGAGGTGGACCGGCCTTCGCTGCTGCTGGGGCTGGGCACCCTGGCGCTGGGGGTCGCCTTCAAGCTGCTGGCGCCGCGCTGGCCCGGCCTGCTGCTGAGCCTGGTGTTCAGTGCCCTGGTGGTATGGCTGCTGCCAGGGGTGTTTGGCCATGTGCAACTGGTCAGCGCCTTCGCCGGCCGGCTGCCGCCATTTAGCCCATTGCCCCTGGACCTGGAACTGATCCTGCGGTTGCTGCCCAGCGCAGTGGCGGTGGGCATGCTCGGGCTGGTCACCAGCCTGTCGATTGCCCGCTCGCTGTCAGCACGTTCGGAACAGTTGCTGGACGCCAACCAGGAAGTCCGCGCCCAGGGCCTGTCGAACATGGTCGGGGCGTTTTTCTCCGGCTACCTGTCCTCGGGCTCCTTCACCCGCTCCGGCTTGAGCTACGAGGCCGGCGCCTGCTCGCCCCTGGCCGGGGTGTTCTCGGCGCTGTGGGTGGCGCTGTTCGCCGTGGCCGGCGCCGGGCTGATCGCCCATATCCCGATCCCGGCCATGGCCGGCAGCATCCTGCTGATCTGCTGGGGGCTGGTGGACCACCGGGGCATTCGCGCGCTGTTCCGGGTCAGCCGCGCCGAGTTCGTGGTGATGAGCCTGACCTGCGTCGCCACCCTGCTCCTGGAGTTGCAGACCGCGATCTATGCCGGGGTCCTGGCGTCGCTGTTCTTCTACCTCAAGCGCACTTCGCAACCGCGGGTGCAGCAGTCCAGCGAAGGCGATGAAGACATCCTGCGGGTCGGCGGTTCGATTTTCTTCGGCGCCAGCCATTACCTGCAGGTGCGCATGCAGCGCTGCCACGCGCCCAGGCTGGTGATCGACGCACGGCAGATCAACTTCATCGACTATTCAGGGGTGGAGATGCTGCACCAGGAAGCACGCCGCCTCAGGCGCCAGGAGCGCAGCCTGATCCTGCGCCGGGCACGGCAGGCGGTGAAAGAAGAGTTGATCAAGCTCGAAGGCCCGGAACGCTGCCCGATCCACTTCGAAGACTGAACCCGCAGGCGCCTTGCCCAGCCTTGAAGCCGCCTTCGCTGGCAAGCCAGCTCCTACGGGGGGTTACTGCGCCAGCTGGCGACGCAGTTCAGCCAGCACCGGGGCACTGTCGGGGCGCACGCCGCGCCACAGGTAGAAGGCTTCCGCCGCTTGCTCGGCCAGCATGCCCAGGCCATCCAGCACCAGGGCCGCGCCCTGTTCACTGGCCCAGCGGCAGAACGGTGTCGGCTCCTTGGCGTACATCATGTCGTAGCACACGGTCTTGCCCGCCTCGATCAGGCTGCCGGCAATCGGCGGCAGCTCGCCCGAAAGGCTGGCGGAGGTGGCATTGATGATCAGGTCCACCGACTCCTGCAGCCAGTCGAAGCCGCTGGCCGATACCGGCCCCAGGTCGGCGAACAACTCCGCCAGCAGCTCAGCCTTTTCCACGGTGCGATTGGCGATCACCAAGGCCTCCGGCTGCTCGGCCAGCAACGGCTCCAGGGCACCACGGACCGCGCCGCCAGCCCCCAGCACAAGGATGCGCTTGCCCTTGAGGCTGACCCCGGCGTTCACCTTCAGGTCGCGCACCAGCCCGGCGCCGTCGGTGTTGTCCCCCAGCAGGCGGCCGTCGGCCTGCTTGCTCAGGGTGTTCACCGCGCCGGCGCGCTGGGCCCGTTCGGTCAGGCTGTCGCACAGGCGATAGGCCTCTTCCTTGAACGGCACCGTGACATTGGCCCCACGCCCGTGGGCGAAGAAACTGCGAGCGGTGCCGGCGAAATCATCCAGGGGCGCCAGCAGGGTGTTGTACTCCAGCTGCTGGCCGGTCTGCTGGGCGAACAGCCGATGGATCAGCGGCGACTTGCTGTGGCCGATCGGGTTACCAAAGACAACGTACTGATCCATCTCTCATCCCATTTGCTCAACACAGGGGTAGGAACCGCATCCGCCTTGAAGGCCTTTTCGCCGGCAAGCCGGCTTCTACACAGTGGGTGCGGTTTAGTTGCTGGCTGCCAGCCAGTCGCGATCCTGCAGGAAGTATTCGGTCAGGCGCGCTTCTTCGCTGCCCGGCTCGGCCTTCCAGTCATAGCCCCAGCGCACTTGTGGCGGCAGCGACATGAGGATCGACTCGGTGCGCCCGCCCGATTGCAGGCCGAACAGGGTGCCACGGTCGTAGACCAGGTTGAACTCCACGTAGCGGCCCCGGCGGAATTCCTGGAATTCCCGCTGCTGCGCGGTGTAGGCCGCGGCCTTGCGGCGCTGGACGATGGGCAGGTAGGCCTCGATGTAGGCGTCGCCGATGGCGCGCATGAAGGCGAAACTGGTGTCGAAGTCCCATTCGTTCAGATCGTCGAAGAACAGGCCGCCGATGCCCCGCGGTTCATTGCGGTGCTTGATGTGGAAATAGCTGTCGCACCAGGCCTTGTAGCGTGGATAGACGTCGGCACCGAAGGGCGCGCAGGCCCGCTCGGCAACCCGGTGCCAGTGCACGCAGTCATCGACGTTGCCGTAGTAGGGGGTCAGGTCGAAACCGCCGCCGAACCACCAGACCGGCTCTTCGCCTTCCTTCTCGGCGATGAAGAACCGCACGTTGGCGTGGGAAGTCGGCACATGGGGGTTGTGCGGGTGGATCACCAGGGACACGCCCAGGGCCTCGAAGCCACGGCCGGCCAGCTCGGGCCGATGGGCACTGGCCGATGGCGGCAGGCCGCTGCCGAATACATGGGAGAAGTTCACCCCACCCTTTTCGATCACTGCACCGTCGCCGATCACCCGGGTACGCCCGCCACCACCGGCAGGCCGGGTCCAGGCGTCCTCGATGAAGCGTGCGCCACCGTCTTCGGTTTCCAGTGCAGCGCAAATGCGGTCTTGCAGGTCGAGCAGGTAGGCTTTCACGGCCTCGGTGCGGGTAGTCATGGCATCACCTTGAATCGGGCAAAGCTACGCGGCGCTAGGGATGGAGCACGGGCCGGCGCAAATGGGCGCGTAGCATAACACCGCGCCGGGGCGCTCCGCAGTTGACGAAGGTCAAGCAGAGGAGTCCGATAGAGCACTTTCACGACACGTCCGAGGAGAGAATGCAGATGGCCAAACGTATCCAGTTCCGCGCCCATGGCGGCCCCGAAGTGCTCGAATATGTGGATTACCAACCGGCGGAACCGGGCCCGCAACAGGTTCGCGTCAGCAACAAGGCCATCGGCCTGAACTTCATCGACACCTATTTCCGCAGCGGTCTCTACGCACCGCCCGCCCTGCCTTCGGGCCTGGGGGCCGAAGGCGCGGGCGTGGTCGAGGCCGTAGGCAGTGCCGTGACTCGTTTCAAGGTCGGCGACCGCGTGGCTTACGGCAGCGGCCCACTGGGGGCCTACAGCGATGTGCATGTGCTGCCCGAAGCCAACCTGGTGCGCCTGCCGGACGCCATCAGCTTCGAACAGGCCGCCGGGGTCATGCTCAAGGGCCTGACCGTGCAGTACCTGCTGCGCCAGACCTATGAACTCCAGGGCGGCGAAACCGTGCTGTTCCACGCCGCTGCCGGCGGTGTCGGTTCCCTGGCCTGCCAGTGGGCCAAGGCCCTCGGGGTAAAGCTGATCGGCACCGTCAGCTCGCCGGAAAAGGCCGCCATCGCCAAGGCCCTGGGCGCCTGGGAAACCATCGACTACAGCCATGAAGACGTGGCCCAGCGAGTGCTGGAACTGACCGGCGGGAAGAAGTGCCCGGTGGTCTACGACGGCGTGGGCAAGGACACCTGGCTGACCTCCCTGGATTGCCTGGCCCCACGCGGGCTGATGGTCAGCTTCGGCAACGCCTCTGGCGCAGTGGACGGGGTCAACCTGGGGATTCTCTCGGCCAAGGGCTCGCTGTACGTGACCCGGCCGACCCTGGCCAGCTACGCCAACAATGCCGAGAACCTGCAGCGCATGGCCGACGACCTGTTCGGCATGATTGCCAGCGGCAAGCTGAAGATCGAGATTGGCCAGCGCTTCGCCCTGGCGGATGCGGCCAAGGCCCATATCGAACTGTCGGCGCGACGCACGACTGGCTCGACTGTGCTGCTGCCTTGAACGCCTTCGCCGGCAAGCCGGTTCCTACCGAGTATCGTAGGAGCCGGCTTGCCGGCGAAGCGCTTCAGGAAGGCCGAACTACCTTGCCGGTAGCCAGGTCACGGATCAGGCTCGGGTTCTTGCGCCCGCCCAGGCTGCCACTGAGGACCAGATCCAGTTGCCCACGGAAATACTGCTCGATGCGCAGCCGCGTGCGCGCCGCCGGGCGCCCCTGGGGGTTGGCCGAGGTGGAAATCAGCGGGCCCACCAGGGAGCACAGTTCACGCACCAGCGGATGGTCGCTGACCCGCAGCGCCACCGTGTCATGGACCCCGGTGACCCACTCGGGCAACAGGTTCTGATGGGGCACCAGCCAGGTATTGGGCCCCGGCCAGGTGCTGGACATGCGATCGATCCAGGTGTCCGGGAAGTCCTCGAAGAGGAAATCGAACTGATGGATGTTGTCAGCGATCAGGATCAGGCCCTTGTCCACCGACCGTGACTTGATCGCCAGCAGGCGATCCACCGCCTCTTCATTCCACGGATCGCACCCCAGGCCCCAGACCGCTTCGGTTGGATAGGCAATCACCGCCCCTGCGCGAATCTCTCGTGCGGCTTGCTGCACGCGCCAACTGCTGACCATTGCCGACTCTCCAGATAAAAGCTGTGCGCAGTTTACCCATCCTGCTTATAAAACCTAGCTCAGACGCGCATACCAACGCCCATTTTCATGGACCGCACGGCCTTCGATCTCCAGCTCGGTCAGGGCCGCCAGCACCCGGGGCAGGGGCCAGCCGCTGGCGCTGGCCAAGGCTTCGCTGCTGTGGGGCGCCGCATGCAGCAAGGCCAGCAACGGGTGGGTACAGGCCGCTGTCGGCAGCGAGGCGCTGGGCGGCAGGTTCTGCCAGCCGGCCAGGGTCTCCAGGATGTGCTGCACGCTTTCCACCAGCACCGCGCCGTCGCGGATCAACTGGTGGCAGCCCCGGGCACCGGGGTGGTGGATAGAACCGGGGATGGCATACACCTCGCGGCCTTGCTCCGCCGCCAGCCGCGCGGTAATCAGCGAACCGCTGGCGACGCTGGCCTCCACCACCAGCACGCCCAGGGCCAGGCCACTGATGATTCGATTGCGCCGGGGGAAGTGTTCCGTACGCGCCGGGGTATCCAGAGGGAACTCGGAAACCACCGCGCTGCCCTGGTCGATCATGGCCCTGGCCAGGGCCCGGTGCCGCTGTGGATAAAAATTTTCCAGGCCAGTGCCCAGCACGCCCACGGTGCGCCCGCCAACATCCAGGGCCGCCTGATGGGCAGCGCCATCGACGCCCAGGGCCAGACCGCTGGTGATGACAAAACCGGCACGGGCCAGGCTGCGGGAAAAGGCCCCGGCGGTGTCCAGCCCCGGTCGCGATGCGCGACGGCTGCCCACCATCGCCAACTGCGGCCGTTCGAGAATCGAGGGGTCGCCGGCCACGAACAGCAGCGGTGGCGCATCCTCGAGTTGCGCCAGCAAGGGCGGGTAGCCGGGCTGGTCCCACATCAGCAAATGCTGGGCCTGGCTATCTATCCAGGCCAATGCGCGACGGGCGCCGTCGCGCACCTGGGGACTGCGCCGGGCTTCGCTGCAGGCCGGCGGCAGGTCCAGGGAACGCCAGGCACTGGCCGGGGCACTGAGTGCTTTAGAAGCGCAACCGAATGCCTGAAGCAGGCGCTGAAAACGCATCGGCCCGAGTTCGGGCAGGACGTGCAAGCGCAATCGAGCTTCCAGTTCTGCCGGGGAAATGCTGCCGCTCATCGAGTTCGACATGGATCATCCTTGATCGTCAGGGCTCCAGCCTGAGCTGGAACAAGCTGTGGATAACTCTGTTGGTAACTTGTTGAGGAAAGATCTCCCTCAGGGGTTGCGGACCTTGTCCAGCACCGCCAGCGAACGCGTGGCCTTGAGTACCAATCCGTAGCTGAGCCTGTCGTAGCTGCGGAACACCATCAGCCAGCCGGCCGCCTCGTCGGGGATTTTCAGCGGCTCGCCGGTTTGCCGGTCGCGCACGGTTTCACCGGTCTTGATCACCGCCAGTACGTTGCCCTCCAGCAGGCCGTCGCGGCGCCCGCGGTTGAGGGTCACCACATCCAGGGCGCCGATCTGGGTGACCCCTCGGGGCACGTCGATGATCAGTCCTTCCACCGGCCGTTGCGGGGCACTGGGGCTGAAGGAGCCCGGCAACCCCGAGGTATCGGCAGCCAGCAAGCGATCACCCAGGCGCACTTCCTGGTTGCTGCTCTGCAAGGCGAGGGTGGCCAGGTCACCTTCGCTCGCCACCACCCGGGCGCTGCCAATGGCGTCGGCGTTGACCCCCAGCAGTTCCTGGCTCAGGGGGTCGCGGTAGATCTTGCCCTGGCGGAACAGCTCATAGACCGGCTGCTCAGGGTCCAGCCGGCCACGGGCGAAAAGCCGGTCGCCCATGCCACCCAGCACCCGCTCGCCCTCGCCGGCCACGATATACGGCGCCCGCTCCAGGGCCCCGGGCTGATCGACGATGCGGTTGTCCAGCAAGAAGCTGCTGATCGCTTGCAGGGGAATGCTCGGAATCGGGGCAGGGGGCAAGCGCCGGGCCTGGGGCGCGAGCTTGACCGTCGGCGGCGCCGCTGGTCGCTCCAGCTGCAGGCGTGGCGGGCCGTCATTGCACACCAGTTGCAGGCGGTCGCCGGGGAAGATCTGCCCGGCGAAGCCCGCCGGCCAGAGCTCGCGCCATTGCCAGGGCTGCTGCAGATACAGGCTGGCGACGCTCCACAGGGTATCGCCCGGCTGCACCCGATAGTGCTGTGGATAACTGTCCCGCAGTTGCACCTGGGCCTGGCCGATGGCGGTCCAGCCCGCCAGCAGCAGGGCGAACAGTGATTTCCTCATGGGCTGAATCCCTTTATTATGTGCGTTCGCGTGAAACGCCAGAGCCTGCACGGCTCGCTCCATCCCAGAGCACGTTTTGCACCGGCGGCCCAGGTCCAGAACCTGCGCGGACGCCGACTCCGCCCTTACTTCACACGTGTAGCAATTACGCTTATGGCCATTTTAAACATCCTCGAATTCCCTGATCCGCGCCTGCGCACTATCGCCAAACCAGTGGCCGTAGTGGACGACGAAGTGCGTCAGTTGGTCGACGACATGTTTGAAACAATGTATGAGGCCCCAGGCATCGGTCTGGCGGCGACCCAGGTCAACGTGCACAAACGCGTGGTGGTCATGGACCTGTCCGAAGACCGCAGCGAACCACGGGTGTTCATCAACCCCGAGTTCGAAGCCCTGACCGACGAGATGGACCAGTACCAGGAAGGCTGCCTTTCGGTACCGGGCTTCTACGAAAACGTCGACCGCCCGCAACGGGTCAAGATCAAGGCCCTGGACCGCGACGGCCAGCCCTACGAACTGATCGCCGAAGGTTTGCTCGCCGTGTGCATCCAGCACGAATGCGACCACCTGAACGGCAAGTTGTTCGTCGACTACCTGTCCACGCTCAAGCGTGACCGGATCAAGAAGAAGCTGGAAAAGCAGCATCGCCAGCAGGCTTGATGACCGTCTTGCAAAGGCTTGCTACGGCAAGCCTTTTTCTTTTCCGCATGTTTAACATCGAGAATTCCCATGACTGAGCCACTGCGCATCGTCTTTGCCGGCACCCCCGAATTCGCCGCCGAACACCTCAAGGCCCTGCTCGACAGCCCTTACCAGATCGTTGCGGTCTACACCCAGCCGGACCGTCCGGCGGGGCGCGGGCAGAAGCTGATGCCCAGTCCGGTCAAGCAGCTTGCTCTGGAAAACGACATCCCCGTGCTGCAACCGCCGACCTTGCGCAATGCCGAGGCTCAAGCCGAACTGGCAGCGCTCAAGCCGGACCTGATGGTGGTGGTGGCCTACGGCCTGATCCTGCCCCAGGCGGTGCTGGATATTCCGCGCCTGGGTTGCATCAACAGCCACGCTTCGCTGTTGCCACGCTGGCGCGGTGCCGCGCCGATCCAGCGTGCGGTGCAAGCCGGTGACGCGCAAAGCGGGGTGACCGTGATGCGCATGGAAGCCGGCCTGGATACCGGGCCGATGCTACTCAAGGTCAGCACCCCGATCAGCGCCGAAGATACCGGCGGCAGCCTCCACGACCGCCTGGCCGAGATGGGCCCGCCCGCAGTGCTGCAAGCCATCGAAGGCCTGGCCGCCGGCACCCTGGAAGGCGAAGTCCAGGACGACAGCCTGGCCACTTACGCCCACAAGCTGAACAAGGACGAGGCGCGCATCGACTGGAGCCGCCCGGCCGTGGAACTGGAGCGCCTGGTGCGGGCCTTCAACCCCTGGCCGATCTGCCACAGCAGCTTGAATGGCGAAGCGCTGAAAGTGCTGGCCGCCACCCTGGCCGAAGGCAAGGGCGCGCCGGGGGAAATCCTCGGCGCCAGCAAGGACGGCCTGATCGTTGCCTGCGGTGAGCAGGCGCTGTGCCTGACCCGCCTGCAACTGCCCGGGGGCAAGGCGCTGAACTTCAGCGACCTGTTCAACAGCCGCCGCGAGAAATTCGCCATCGGCACCGTCCTCGGCCAGACGGCGGACGCCCAATGAACCCGCGCCTGGCCGCCGCAAAGGCGCTGACTGCCGTGCTCAACGGCAAGGCCTCGCTCAACAGCTCGCTGCCGATCCAGCTGGACAAGGTCGAGGCCCGGGATCGCGGCTTCACCCAGGACCTGGCCTTCGGCACCGCACGCTGGCAGCCGCGGCTGTCGGCGCTGGCGGCCAAGCTGCTGCAGAAGCCGTTCAAGGCAGCCGACGCCGATGTCGAAGCATTGCTGCTGGTGGGCCTCTATCAGTTGCTCTACGCCCGGGTTCCGGCCCACGCCGCCATCGGTGAAACCGTGGGCTGCGCCGACAAGCTGAAAAAGCCCTGGGCCAAGGCCCTGCTCAATGCCGTGCTGCGGCGCGCCCAACGCGAAAGCGAAACGCTGCTGGCCGAGTTGGAGCACGACCCGGTGGTGCGCACCGCACACCCGCGCTGGTTGCAGAAATCCCTCAAGGCGTTCTGGCCCGAGCAGTGGGAAGCCATCTGCGCCGCCAACAACGCCCACCCGCCGATGATCCTGCGGGTCAACCGCCGGCATCACTCCCGCGATGCCTACCTGAAGCTGTTGAGCGAAGCGGGGGTTGCGGCCAAGGCTTGCGTCTATAGCCAGGACGGCATCGTCCTCGACGAAGCCTTGGATGTACGCAGCCTGCCGGGCTTTGCCGAAGGCTGGATCAGTGTGCAGGACGAGGCCGCGCAACTGGCCGCCGAGCTGCTGGAACTGGCGCCGGGGCAACGGGTGCTGGACGCCTGCTGCGCCCCGGGCGGCAAGACCTGCCACATCCTCGAAGTGCAACCGGCCCTGGCCGGCGTAGTGGCGGTGGACCTGGAGGCCAAGCGCCTGGTGCGGGTACGGGAAAACCTCGACCGCCTGGGGCTCGACGCCCAATTGATCGCCGCCGATGGCCGCGACACCCAGGCCTGGTGGGACGGCAAGCCGTTCCAGCGGATCCTGCTGGACGCGCCATGCTCGGCCACCGGGGTGATCCGCCGCCATCCGGATATCAAGCTGACCCGCCAGCCCGAAGACATCGCCGCCCTGGCGCAACTGCAAGGCGAACTGCTGGATGCCATGTGGCAGGCCCTGGAAGTGGGCGGCATCCTGCTCTACGCCACCTGCTCGACCCTGCCCACCGAGAACACCGAGGTCATCGAGGCCTTCCTGGCCCGCACCCCGGGGGCTCGTGAATTGGACATCGGCGGCCAACTGGGGCAGCCTGCCGCCGGCCTCAAGCAGCCCCACGGACGCCAGTTGCTGGCGCAAGAGGGCGGCCACGACGGCTTCTACTACGCCAAGCTGATCAAGATCGCCGCAGCTCGCGGCTAAACGGTTTTAAGGGAGTGACTGGATGAAAATCATCATCCTCGGCGCCGGGCAAGTGGGTGGCACGCTGGCGGAACACCTGGCCAGCGAAGCCAACGATATCACCGTGGTCGACACCGACGGCGAACGCCTGCGCGACCTCGGCGACCGCCTGGACATCCGCACCGTGCAGGGCCGCGCCTCGTTCCCGACGGTGCTGCGCCAGGCCGGCGCCGACGACGCCGACATGCTGGTGGCGGTAACCAACAGCGACGAGACCAACATGGTCGCCTGCCAGGTGGCCCACACCCTGTTCCACACCCCGACCAAGATCGCCCGGGTGCGCGAAGCCGCCTACCTGACCCGCGCCGGGCTGTTCGACAACGATGCGATCCCGGTGGACGTGCTGATCAGCCCCGAGCAGGTGGTGACCAACTACATCAAGCGCCTGATCGAGCACCCCGGTGCGCTGCAGGTGATCGACTTCGCCGAAGGCAAGGCGCAACTGGTGGCGGTCAAGGCCTACTACGGTGGCCCGCTGGTGGGCCAGCAACTGCGCCAGCTGCGCGAGCACATGCCCAACGTCGACACCCGGGTGGCGGCGATCTTCCGTCGCGACCGGCCGATCATGCCCAAGGGCGATACGGTGATCGAGGCCGACGACGAAGTGTTCTTCATCGCCGCCAAGGCCCACATCCGCGCGGTGATGAGCGAGATGCGCCGCCTGGAGGAATCCTACAAGCGCATCGTCATCGCCGGTGGCGGGCAGATCGGCGAGCGCCTGGCCGAGGCCATCGAAAGCCGCTACCAGGTGAAGATCATCGAGATGAACCCGGCCCGCTGCCGCTACCTCTCCGACACCCTGGACAGCACCGTGGTGCTGCAGGGCAGCGCCTCGGACCGCGACCTGCTGCTGGAAGAGAACATCGCCGACGCCGATATCTTCCTGGCCCTGACCAACGACGACGAAGCCAACATCATGTCCTCGCTGCTGGCCAAGCGCCTGGGAGCGAAGAAGGTGATGACCATCATCAACAACCCGGCCTACGTCGACCTGATCCAGGGTGGCGATATCGACATCGCCATCAGCCCGCAGCTGGCCACCATCGGCACGCTGCTGGCCCACGTGCGCCGCGGCGATATCGTCAGCGTGCACTCCCTGCGCCGGGGCGCGGCGGAAGCCATCGAGGCCATCGCCCACGGCGACGCCAAGTCGAGCAAGGTGATCGGCCGTGCCATCGAGAACATCGGCCTGCCGCCGGGCACCACCATCGGCGCGATCATTCGCGACGAAGAAGTGCTGATCGCCCACGACGACACGGTGATCGAAGCCGGCGACCACGTGATCCTGTTCCTTGTGGATAAAAAACACATCCGCGACGTGGAGAAACTGTTCCACGTCGGCCTGAGCTTCTTCTGATCAACAACTCTGTAGCCGCTGCCGAAGGCTGCGATCGACTGCGCAGCAGGCGCTGCCCTTGCGAAGGCCCTGCGGGCCTGATCGCAACCTGCGGCGGCTACATGAGCCCACAGGAGTGACAACCATGCTTGAATCCCTGGAAAAAATGCTCGCCAAGGGTGTGGATAACGCCCTGCTGCGCTTCGGCCTGGGCAAGGGTTACCTGGATCAGGGCGATTTCGCCAAGGCCGCCGAGCACCTGCAACGTTGCGTGGCCTTCGACCCCAAGTATTCCGCGGCGTGGAAGTTGCTGGGCAAGGCCTGCCAGGGGCAGGGCGACCTGCCGGCAGCGCGCCAGGCCTGGGAACAGGGCCTGGAAGCGGCCCGGGGCCACGGCGACAAGCAGGCGGAAAAGGAAATGACGGTGTTCCTGAAAAAACTCGACCGCCAGTCTCAAGGCTGACCCCACCCCTCCTCGGTAGCCGCTGCTGCAGGCTGCGAACGAGCTGGGCGGCACTCCGATGCACTGCTCGCTAGCTCTGAAGACCCGCACAGGCTCGACAAGAGAGCGCCAAGCAAGGCCCTTCGGTCCTTTTCGCAGCCTCGCGGGCTCGGCAACGGCTACAGGGCTATTTCACAGGTAGCGCAGGGCGATCCCTTCCGCGTCCACTTGCACCACTTCCATGCGCACCCGCGGCGCCGTCACCGGCAGGCCCTGGACCTGGCCGTAGACCACCGCGCCCTTGGGCAGTCTTGCCAGGGCCGGGCTCTGTACATAGACGCCGCTGGCGGACAGGTTGCGGGTCTGCCCCAGGCATTCGCCGATGCTTTCGTGGGAAATCTTGATGCGGAACGACTTGCGATGATCGGACATCTTCTGCGCCCTTGTTCGGTGTGCTGTGGATAACTCCCGATGCGGGGTTATCCACAGATCGTGCCAGCTCCCTCAGTACCAGCGCGCCTCGCCAGGCGGGCGCTTCTTGAAGCGTTTCATGCTCCACATGTACTGGCTCGGATAGGCCCCCACATAACGCTCGACCACCTTGCTCATGGCCGCGCAGGAGGTTTCGGTATCGGTGCTGTACATGTCTTCCGGCGCCGCTTCGAGGATCACCTTGTAGCCCGAGCCGTCGGGCAGGCGCAGGGCATGGAGGAACACGCCGACCGCCTTGCCGCCGGCCAGCATGTTCGGCACGAACTTGCTGGTCAGGGCCTGGGTGGCGAAGAAGGGCACGAAGATCCCGGCGGACTCGGCCGGTTCCGGGTCGGCGGGGATGCCCACGGCCCCCCCTTTGCTCACTTCCTTGATGACGCTGAGGATGCCTTCCTTGGTGGAAGCCGCCACGCGGTTGCCCAGTTGCACCCGCTGCTTGCGCAGCAGTTCGTCCACCGCCTTGAGCTTGGGCGGACGGTAGAAAATGATCGGTTTGCACTGGCTGCAATAGAAGTGGTTGAGCACTTCCCAGTTGCCCAGGTGGCTGGTAATGCCAACCACGCCCTTGCCCGAGGCCAGGGCGTCCTTGAGCACTTCCAGGCCCTCGACTTCACGCACCAGGGCAATGGAACGCTCGGCCGGCCAGATCCAGGCGCAGGCGCTTTCAGTCAGGGACTTGCCGATGTCCTTCAGGCTCTGGCCCACCAGGCGCTCGCGTTCCGCCGGGTCCATCTGTGGAAAACACTTGGCCAGGTTGATGCGCACCACCTCGCGGGAACGATTGGGCGTCTTCCACATGATCCAGCCGATGGCTGCGCCGACCGCCTGCACCGCGCGCCAGGGCAGCAGGGCAAACAACCGCAGAGCACCCACCAGCAGGGCGCCTTTGAACTTATCCACAAATGACTCCTGATCTTGGTCATGAAGCGTGTCGCCAGCCGGCTATTCTAACCGCGCATCGGCCAGGATGGCGTACCGATCACAGTCCAGGGTGTGGTCCATGACCATCCCCGAGGCCTGCATCAGCGCATAACAGATGGTCGGGCCGACGAAAGTGAAGCCGGCCTTGCGCAGGCCGCGGCTCATGGCTTCGGCCTCCGGCGTCACCGCCGGCACTTCGCTGCGGTCCTTGAAATGGTTGATCTTCGGCACGCCACCGACGAAGGCCCAGAGAAAGGCCACCGGGTCTTCCAGCTCCAGCCAGGCCTGGGCGTTGCGCCGCGCGGCGTTGAGCTTGAGGCGGTTGCGGATGATGCCCGGGTCCTGCATCAGGTCGTCGATCTCGGCATCGCTCATCTGCGCCACGCGCTGCACATCGAAGCCGAACAGCACCTGGCGATAGTGCTCGCGCTTCTTCAGCACGGTGATCCATGACAGCCCGGCCTGGAACCCTTCGAGCAATAACAACTCGAACAAGCGCTGCCCATCGCGCAGCGGCACGCCCCACTCCTGATCGTGATAAGCCATGTACAGCGGATCTTCGGAACACCAAAAGCAGCGTGGCATAAGGCTCCAGGGGGCGTGCGCAGGACTGAATCGGGTATACTCCCGCTCCTTAAATCGCAGCCCAAGTAACAGGTGAATTTCGTGAGCCAGCCTACGCCAGCCGTGCGTACCTTCCAAGACTTGATCCTCGCCCTCCAGCAGTACTGGGCCGAGCAAGGTTGTGTGGTACTTCAGCCCTACGATATGGAAGTAGGCGCCGGCACTTTCCACACCGCTACCTTCCTGCGGGCCATCGGCCCGGAAACCTGGAACGCCGCTTATGTGCAGCCCAGTCGTCGCCCGACTGACGGCCGCTACGGCGAAAACCCCAACCGCCTGCAGCACTACTATCAGTTCCAGGTGGTCTTGAAGCCCAACCCGGAGAACTTCCAGGAGCTGTACCTGGGTTCCCTGAAGCACGTGGGCCTGGACCCGCTGGTGCACGACATCCGCTTCGTCGAGGACAACTGGGAATCGCCGACCCTGGGCGCCTGGGGCCTGGGCTGGGAAGTCTGGCTCAACGGCATGGAAGTGACTCAGTTCACCTACTTCCAGCAAGCCGGTGGCATCGAGTGCTACCCGGTGACCGGTGAAATCACCTACGGCCTGGAACGCCTGGCCATGTACCTGCAGGGCGTGGATTCGGTGTACGACCTGGTGTGGGCCGACGGCCCGTTCGGCAAGGTCACCTATGGCGATGTGTTCCACCAGAACGAAGTGGAGCAGTCGACCTACAACTTCGAACACGCCAACGTCGAGAAGCTGTTCGAACTGTTCGATTTCTACGAAAGCGAAGCCAAGCGCCTGATCGAGCTGGATCAGCCACTGCCGCTGCCGAGCTATGAAATGGTCCTCAAGGCCTCGCACACCTTCAACCTGCTGGATGCACGCCGGGCTATCTCGGTCACCGCACGCCAGCAGTACATCCTGCGTGTGCGCACCCTGGCGCGTTCCGTTGCGCAAGCCTACCTGCTGGCCCGTGCCAAGCTGGGCTTCCCGATGGCAACCCCGGACCTGCGTGATGAAGTGTTGGCTAAGTTGGAGGCGGCACAATGAGTGCGCAAGATTTTCTGGTTGAACTGGGCACTGAAGAACTGCCACCCAAAGCCCTGAACACCCTGGCCGAAGCCTTTCTGGCCGGCATCGAAAAAGGCCTGCAGAGCGCCGGCCTGAGCTTCCAGGCCAAGCACGTATACGCCGCGCCACGGCGCCTGGCGGTGCTGATCACCCAACTGGCCACCCAGCAGCCGGATCGCAGCATCAACCTCGACGGCCCGCCACGCCAGGCAGCCTTCGATGCTGAAGGCAACCCGACCCAGGCGGCCCTGGGCTTTGCCAAGAAGTGCGGCGTCGAACTCAGCGAGATCGACCAGAGCGGCCCGAAACTGCGCTACAGCCAGAGCATCAAGGGCAAGCCGACCGCCAGCCTGCTGCCGACCATCGTCGAAGATTCGCTGAACGACCTGCCGATTCCCAAGCGCATGCGCTGGGCCGCGCGCAAGGAAGAGTTCGTGCGCCCGACTCAATGGCTGGTGATGCTGCTGGGCGATGAGGTCATCGACTGCACCATCCTCGCCCAGAAGGCCGGTCGCGACTCCCGCGGCCACCGCTTCCACCACCCGCAAAGCGTGCGCATCACCGCGCCGGCCAACTACCTGGCCGACCTGCGTGCCGCCTACGTGCTGGCCGACGCCAACGAGCGTCGCGAGCTGATCAGCAAGCGCACCGCGGAACTGGCGACCCTGCAGGAAGGCACGGCGATCGTCCCGGCGGACCTGCTGGACGAAGTGACTGCCCTGGTCGAATGGCCGGTGCCACTGGTGTGCTCGTTCGAGGAACGCTTCCTCGAAGTACCCCAGGAAGCCCTGATCACCACCATGCAGGACAACCAGAAGTACTTCTGCCTGCTGGACGTGGACGGCAAGCTGCTGCCGCGCTTCATCACCGTGGCCAACATCGAGAGCAAGGACCCGCGCCAGATCATCGAGGGCAACGAGAAAGTCGTGCGCCCACGCCTGACCGACGCCGAGTTCTTCTTCAAGCAGGACAAGAAGCAGAAGCTCGAAGACTTCAACCTGCGCCTGCAGAACGTGGTCTTCCAGGAAAAACTCGGCAGCGTCTACGACAAGGCCGAGCGGATCTCCAAGCTGGCCGCCTTCATTGCCCCGCGCATCGGCGGCGATGCCCAGCGCGCCGCCCGTGCCGGCCTGCTGTCCAAGTGCGACCTGGCCACCGAGATGGTCGGCGAGTTCCCGGAGATGCAAGGCATCGCCGGCTACTACTACGCCCTCAATGACGGCGAGCCGGAAGATGTCGCCCTGGCCCTGAACGAGCAGTACATGCCACGTGGCGCCGGCGCCGAGCTACCCAGCACCGTGACCGGTGCCGCCGTGGCCATCGCCGACAAGCTGGACACCCTGGTGGGGATCTTCGGCATCGGCATGCTGCCCACCGGCAGCAAGGACCCCTACGCCCTGCGTCGCGCGGCACTGGGCGTGCTGCGGATCCTGATCGAGAAGAAGTTCGACCTCGACCTGAACGACGCCGTGGCCTTCGCCGTCAGCGCCTTCGGCAGCAAGGTCAAGGCCGCCGGCCTGGCCGACCAGGTGCTGGAGTTCATCTTCGACCGCCTGCGTGCCCGTTACGAAGACGAAGGCGTGGATGTGGCCACCTACCTCTCGGTGCGTGCCCTGAAGCCGGGTTCGGCCCTGGACTTCGACCAGCGCGTGCAAGCCGTGCAGGCCTTCCGCAAGCTGCCGGAAGCCGCCGCCCTGGCTGCGGTGAACAAGCGCGTGTCGAACCTGCTGAGCAAGATCGAAGGCAATGTGCCGACCACCGTCGAAGCCAAGTACTTCGACAACGCCAACGAGTTCTCCCTGTACTCGGCGATCCAGCAGGCGGACCAGGCGGTACAGCCTATGGCCGCAGCTCGTCAGTACAGCGAGACCCTGGCCCGCCTGGCCGCCCTGCGCGAACCAGTGGACGCCTTCTTCGAAGCGGTGATGGTCAATGCCGAGGACGCCAAGGTACGGGCCAACCGCTATGCGCTGCTGGCGCGTCTGCGGGGCCTGTTCCTGGGCGTGGCGGACATTTCGGTACTGAGCTGATCAGGTAGGGAACTGCTGTGAAACTGCTGATACTCGATCGTGACGGCGTGATCAATCACGACTCCGATGCCTACATCAAATCGGTGCAGGAGTGGATTCCGCTCCCCGGCGCGATCGAAGCCATTGCGCAGTTGAGCAAGGCCGGCTGGACGGTGGCGATCGCCACCAACCAGTCCGGCATCGCTCGCGGCTACTACGACCTGGCCACCCTCGATGCCATGCACGCGCGCCTGCGCGAACTGGTGGCGGAGCAGGGCGGCGAAGTCGGGCTGATCGTCTACTGCCCTCACGGGCCCGACGAAGGGTGCGCCTGCCGCAAACCGAAACCGGGCATGCTGCTAACCATTGCCGAGCATTACCAGGCAGAACTGACAGGTCTATGGTTTGTCGGTGACAGTCTCGGTGACCTGGAAGCCGCAAAAGCCGTCGACTCTCAGCCAGTATTGGTAAAGACCGGGAAAGGCGAAAAGACTCTGGGGAAAACCCTGCCGGTAGGCACCTTGATTTTTGACGACCTGGCGGCCGTTGCCGCTGAACTTATCCACAATTAGGCCCCTTCTGGCATCCTGACCAAGGACTGTTCGGGAGAGCGCTTTTTAACAGGCGGGCATGCCCGCAATGGTAAATGCCGCTATGTCGATCCTGCAGGCCATCAGAACCTTTTTCTTTTACCTGCTACTGGGCACCAGTTCCTTGCTGTGGTGCTCCCTGAGCTTTTTTATCGCGCCGTTCCTCCCATTCAAGGCGCGCTATCGCTTTATCAACGTCTACTGGTGTCGCTGCGCGCTGTGGCTGACCAAGGTATTCCTCAATATCCGCGTGGAAGTGAAGGGCGCGGAAAACGTCCCCGAGCGGCCTTGCGTGATCGTTTCCAATCACCAGAGCACCTGGGAAACCTTCTTTCTCTCGGCCTACTTCGAGCCCCTGAGCCAGGTGCTCAAGCGCGAGCTGCTGTATGTGCCGTTTTTCGGCTGGGCCATGGCCATGCTGCGGCCCATCGCCATTGACCGGGACAACCCCAAGGCTGCCCTCAAGCAGGTGGCGAGCAAGGGCGACGAGTTGCTCAAGGACAATGTCTGGGTACTGATCTTCCCTGAAGGCACCCGCGTGCCTTACGGCCAGATCGGCAAGTTTTCCCGCAGCGGCAGCGCCCTGGCGGTGAATGCCGACCTGCCGGTGCTGCCGGTGGCCCACAACGCGGGCAAGTTCTGGCCGAAGACCGGCTGGGCCAAGCGCCCCGGCACCATCACCGTGACCATCGGCGCGCCGATGTATGCCGAAGGCAGCGGCCCGCGGGCCATCGCCGAGCTCAATGACCGGGTGGCGGCCTGGAATGAACAGGCTCAACGGGATATGGGCTCATTGCCACCATTGGCCACTTCTACGGATAAGGTTGCTGTATGAGCTTCTGTGGATAACCTGTGTACGACTTTTCCTACAAGGCTTGAAATCTAATTATAAATCACTGATTTATATATATATTTCCCAAGCTCATAAAATGTGGAAAAACGTGCATAAGTTTTTCAGCAGACAAAAAAACCGGCCTTGGAGCCGGTTTTTTTCACCTGGGATATTCCCGGCCCTTCATTCCTCCAGCAAAGGCAGTTCGAGGATGAAGCAAGAGCCCCGACCCACCACGCTCTGGCAACTGATACGGCCCTGATGCCGGTCCACCACCGCCTTGACCATGGACAAGCCCAGGCCCAGGCCATCAATGCCCTTGGCCGAAGCAAAACGCTGGTACTGGCCGAACAGCTGGGGCAGATCCGCGGCATCGATACCCCGGCCTTCATCGCTGATCTCGCAGCGCAGCCAGCCTGAGGTACAACTGACCCGCACACTCACCCTGGACTCCACCGGGCTGTACTTGATGGCGTTTTCCAGCAGGTTGAACAGCGCCCGGGTCAGTAGCGACTGGTCCGCCAGCACCAGGCCTTCGGCCTCGTCGTCCAGGTCATGCTCCAGGTGAATGTCCTTCAACTGGGCCAGGGTCGTGGCCTGATCGAAGGCGTCCAGCACCAGCATGGCGAACATGCTCGGTTCGAACTGGTAGGCCTCCGACTCGGCCTTGGCCAACTGCACGAAGGCCTCGGTCAGAGCCAGGGCCCGGCGTACCTGCTGCTCGATCTGGCCGTACACCTGCCGGGGCGTCGCCGGCTGATGGCGCTGCACATCCAGCAAGGCCAGGATCGCCGAATGGGGCGCGCGCAGATCATGGGACAGAAAGCGCAACAGCACGCTGCGTTGCTGTTCGGCGTCGCGCTCGACGCTGAGGTCGGTGAGGCTCAGCAGCCAGCCAATGGCGGTATCGCTGTCCACCGGCAGCAGCGGCGCCAGTTCCATGCGCAGGCTGCGCTGCTGAACATCACGGAACTCCACCGCCGGCAGTTGTTCCAGCCGGGGGTACAAGGCCGGTTCCGTCAGGCCCGGGTAACCCAGGGCAGCCAACTGGGCAATCAGCCCTTCACCCACCAGGGAATGGGCAAACACTTCCCGTGCATTGCGGTTGGCCAGCAGGATCTTGCCGTCGGGGTCGCTGATCAGGGTCGCCACCGGCAGGTACTCCAGGCCATCGGCGATAAAACGCCGGGTGTCCCGGGTGCGGCTCAGGGCCTGCTCCAGAGCGACGATCTGCCCCTGCAGCACATCCCCGGCCGGGGCCTGGCTGCGCCGGCGTTCCGGCAACACCTTGGGCTCGCTGTCCAGGCGCGCCAGTTCCCAGCCGAAGTAGGCCAGGATCACGCTCAGCCGGCGCCAGTTCCAGATCAGGTAGGCCAGCAGCATGCCCAGCAGGCTGGCCACCGGCGACCACCAGTAGCCCAGCCGCAGCATCAATACCGAGCCCGCCAGGCCCAGCCCCATGCAACCCAGGGTTATCCACAGCGCGTGGCGCGGCCGCCACAGCAACAGGCCCAGCAACACAGCGGTCAGGGCCATGGACAGCAGCATCCCCGACCACTGGCCCAGGGCAACCACGCTGCGATGCTGGAGCAGGCCGTTGAGCAGGTTGGCCTGGATCTCCACCCCCGGGGTGGTGCCCTGGCTGCCGGATTGCGGGGTCACGTAGCGGTCCCCCAGCCCCGGGGCCGTGGAGCCCACCAGGATCAGCCGGTCGCGCAGCAGCTCCGGCGGCACTTCGCCCCGCAGCACGCTGACATAGGGCACGCTGGGAAAGCCGGCGTCGGCGCTGATAAAGGGAATGCGCACCGGGTTGGACCGCAGCCACCCCTGGGCCACGCGAGGTTTGCCGGGCCCGGGCATATGGGGGAATGCCGGCTCGGCTTCGGTCAGTTGGTACAGCAGCCACGTCAGTTGCGCCCGGGGAGCCAGCACCGGGCCTTCGCGCAGGTAGACGCTGCGCACCGTGCCATCGGCATCCGCTTCGGCATTGATATGGCCCAGGCCGCGGGCGCAATTGCGCAGCAGCGGCACCGGCGGGATTTCCTCAATGTCCTGGCCATAGCGGGCAACGCCCTGGCGCAGCACCGGCAGGAACACATTGCCGGCCCGGCACAGGGCGGCAGCCAGGCGGGTGTCGTTTTCCACCGTGCTGCCGGGTTCACTGAGGATCACATCGAACAGCACCCCTTTGGCCTCGGCCGCGCTCAGCCGGTCCAGCAGTTGGCCATGAATGGCCCGCGGCCAGGGCCAGCGCCCCAGTTGCTGCAAGCTGTAGTCGTCGATGGTCACCAGCAGGATGCGCGGGTCCACCGGTAGCGGGGTGAAGCGCCGCAGGTTGTCGTAGAACAGATTGTTCAGGGCCAGGCCGTGGCTCAGGGACAACACCGCAGTCAGCGGCAGAAGAATCAGGCTGACCCACAGCCACTCCCGCACCAGCCCGCGGAACAGGCGCTGAGCCTGGGTCGGTTCACGGCCTTCGGCCCGACGGCGCCATACGCTCATGGACGGCCCACCGGGGCGTTATTCAACACGGGTGGTCCTGGGGTAATAAAAGATGTCATAGACCCCGGTTTCGCCTTCCAGGCCGTGCTCATCGAACGCCGAAAGACGCACGTGATAAAAAAATGCCTGCAAGCCGGTGAAGTTGACCTGCGGGGTGCTGGAGAACTGCTCCTGCTTGATGTTCAGGAAGTCCTTGTCGGTGGCGACCTGGGCCCGGTAGCGGCTGGCCCCGGGCAAAGGTTGCAGGATCAGTTGCCAGACGGGCAGGGCACCGGTCTGTCCGGCCTGCCCCAGCAGCCTCGGTGCGGCCAGCAGTTCCACCGGCTTGAGCTCGCCCTGTTTCTGGATCCGCAGCCCCTGGCGCGCCATGACCTGGACTTCACCCGGCACCGGGCCTGCCGGTTTATCCACAGGGCGCTGACGCGTACGCCGCGGTGCCGGCTGCGGCGCGTCCTCTTCGCGATTCACCGCCACCTGGCCATTGAGCACCTCCACCAGGGATTGCTGATCGTCATTGCGTACCCGGAAGTGAGTACCGCGAACCCCCAGCACGCCCACCGGCGTAACGATCTGGAAACGGTCGTGATCACTGGTGCGCTTGATCACGTAGGACTCGATCTGGCCCTGCTCCAGCACAACCTGAGGGATGGCGTACTGGTTATTGAGTTGCAGGGTGACCTGGGAACTGGAAGGCAGCACCACCCGCGAACCGTCTCCCAGGGACAGGCTGACGAAGGCCGACGGCGAGGTCCTGACCCCTTCCTTCTCATCGATGCTCATGCCTTCCTGCAGGAGCACCTCGCGTCCCTTGGCGTCCAGCTTCCAGGCTTCGCCGGTCAGGTGTTCCACCGTCGCCGGCAGGGGCTGGCCACGGCACTGCTGGTTGTCATCGATATAGGGCAGCCGTGGCGCAGCCGCCTGTGCCGCACACAACGGCAGAATCAGCCCGGCCAACAGCAGGGCGACACGCGCGACCTGAGGCCGGCCGGTGGACGGAAAAGGGCAGAGGTCATTCATGGATGTGCTTAGAGCCTTTGGGAAAACCGCGGCGAAATCCTACGCACCATACCTGAGGCAGATCGTTGGCAGAAAGCCGAACGCTGCGGGATGTCGCCCAAAGACAGGAACCCGGTCGGGCGAGGGCGGAAACAGGGCAGGACGAGAAGAAAGTGACACGTCCCTGTGTCGGAACCGGAGCGACAGGTCGCCCGGCCCAAAGTCCTGAGGAGGCACTCCCTGTATTCCCCTTCAACGACGCACGCGAGCGCGCGTTGTCCCGCCAGCCTGGCGGTTGACACTCCCTGTGTCGGAGCACTTCCAGGTGCCCCCGTGTGCCACTCAGCGGGAAGCAATGTAACGCTGGCCGCAAAGCTGCGACGGATTTGCAATATTTGTTCAGAATCATTGCCGCGGCCTCTAGAACACCCAGCGCGGGGCCGGTGGCTGCAGGTTCGTGGGTAGCGCTGTCCGACCGATCACGGGCTCGGCGTCCAGGGTCAGGTTGGAGTCACTGCCAGCGGGCAGGGCAGACGCCGGGTATTGCCCGATGCCGGAGGGCTGACAGCAGCCCGCTGTGGACGCTGGCACGGTACAGGCACTGATTCCCAGATAAGCCGCCAGCATCAAACTGAGAAGACGCACCGGATCATCGCCGCTGAATATTCTGACAAGCGCGACCTGGCCTTTCCTGAGCAGGTTCCCCATGGTTCTTTTCCTTGTTTGTACGAGCCGGTATCGTGCTGCTCAATAGCCCGACGGCCCGTGCTCCGGGCGCCTTACCGGCTATTTGATATCAGCGTACCGAGGGACCCGGGGCTCAAGAGCAATTCGCCACAATTGTTCAGATTCAGGTCAGGTGCCTAAACTTCCCCTCAGTCCGAGCCCGGCAGCCACGGCCCCGGACGCTCTTGGAACCATAAGGAACTGCCTCGCATGCGTGTCGCGATACTGGATGACGAACCTGCGGAACTGGCGCGGGTGGAACAGACACTGCGAGAGATTCCCGGCCCCGGCGAACAGCCCTGGACCTTGCACAGCTTTGAGCGCGGAGAAGACCTGCTGCGCCAGTTGCGCCGGGAAACCTTCGACCTGCTGATCCTCGACTGGCAAGTGCCGGACCTCAGCGGCCTGTCCCTGTTGCGCTGGACCCGGGAACACATGGATTCGCCGCCCGCGGCCATCATGCTCACCAGCCGCGATGCCGAGAGCGATATCGTCCAGGCCCTGAACACCGGTGCCGACGACTACCTGAGCAAGCCGTTTCGCCCCAACGAACTCAAGGCCCGGGTCAACGCGGTACTGCGCCGCCATGGCTTGCAGCGCAACCACAGCGAAGAAGTGCAGAGTTTCAACGACCTGAGCTTCGATGATGCGGAACTGACCGTCACCCGCGCCGGCGCTCCCATCAGCCTTACCGAGCGCGAGTACCGCCTGGCCCGCTGCCTGTTCGCCAACCTGGGCCGGCCGCTGTCCCGGGAATACCTGTACGAACGGTTCTGGACCCATGAGGAAATCGTTTCCTCACGGCCCCTGGATACCCACATCTACCGCTTGCGCAACAAACTCGGGCTGACCGCGGATCGCGGCTGGCAACTGTTGACGATCTACGGCTATGGCTACCGCCTGGAAAGTGTCGCGTCGCCTGAAGAACAGGGCAGCTGACTGCTTGCCTTCAAAAGCGGCTTGATATCATTCCGCGTCCCGCCAGACATCTTCATAGCCGGCGCGGTCGATGATGAAACGCGTCCCGCTCGGCAGGTAAAGGTAATCGATAACCTCCGGCAACAGCTCGAGCAAATGCTCGGTGCACAGAGGCTGGTAGAAATCCACCGCAGTGGAATGTTCGCCGCAGTGGATAAACCAACTGACCGTGCCGTTTTCCGGCAACTCGACCCGGGTGCCATAGATGGGCGATTGCGCAAGCGAGCCTATGGCCAGTGCAATCATCGGCTCAGGGGCCTGGGGAGCAAGGTCGTAGCGTTCACAGATAAGCTGCTGTCTTTCGTTCATAGGGCCAGCCACCAATCGAGCAGGGTCTCGTCATCGGTGTCATCGAGGTTTTTATAGATGTTGGCGTAGTACCACTCGCTGCCCGTGGTCTCGCGAAAGCGGTTGAAGAACAGGGCGATGTTGTCCATGCCGTTTCGCGCCGGCACCGACAATGTCAGATTGCCCTTGTAGCGCCCGTCAAGCATGCCACCCAATTCGCTCGCCACATCCGCCGCCAGGGCAATGATGTGTTCTTCAGGGATGTGATCCGAATAGATATGGATGCAGAAGTTGCCGCCACGCTTGAGCACCACGGCGGGGGCCTGCGGATCCTTGATCGAGATGATATCGCCCTTGGCCAGGTTCAGCGCCAGCCCTGGTGAGTAGAGAATCTCGTAACTGTCCTCATCAATGCGCCGGACATGCAGCGGCTCATAGACCGGGCCGCGGCTGTTCTGCCCCGCGACAACCCGAATCGATATTTCCTGGTTTTCATCATCCATAACCCATTTCCGTGCGATTGCTGTTTCTACAAAGGGTGAAATGAGCCGAACCGGCTCAGCCGCGTAGCGGGGTCAACCGATCGATAAACACATCTCGAACGCGCCTGTTCAATGGCCGGATCGTCTCGCAGCTCAGGTGCCAGCACAGCACCTAGTGATCCCGCCAGGTGACGCACTCAAGTGAGGCCAGTGAAGAGCACTCGCTCAGGCGCGCAGGCTCAATGGCCTCGTGCTGTAAACAGGCATCTTCATAGGCGACATATTGGTCGTCGGTGATGGAGGCCAGGTATTGGTCGATCGCGGAAAAACTGACCTCGGGCGCGATGTCCACAGTGAACAGCGACAGGCCCCGGGTAACCGTGCACCTGGCGCCGAGGCTGCGCAGGTGCTGCACAATCCCCGAGCGCTCTGACTCGCGCTCGGCAAAAACCCGCAGCGTCGAGTGCCCGGATTGTCGCACCACGCGAGTCGCGATCCGCTCATGGGCATCGGCGCGAGTCAGCACCCAGTCCCCCTTGCTCACGCCATAGAGATAGTAGGGCGTGTTATCCAACTGGTAGACATCTGCCCCCCGCTGAACGCCCCACATCGACTCATACTCCACCGGTGGATAACCGTCAGCGTCGACGGTGAGCTTGAAAATGATCTTCTGAAACTGTGCTGTCGAGGTATCCATTCCATCTCACCGAGGCGCCGCCATGGGCCTCACAAACTGCCCGTAAAAGAAGTTTTCCTCGAAGGAAAATATGACCTCCGCACGGCCCCCGAAGGGGAAGCGTGCTTCATCGAATAGGTGGCTGCTTGTACCTGCCAAGGTCAACGTCCTTATTGTCCAGTTAACCTTCCACTTCCCAGGCCAGATCGGGATCAGCCGAGCCATAGGCCGAGAAATAAGCCAGGGCCTGTCTCGCTCGCTCTTTAGCCACACACTGATAGCGAGGGTAACTACCGGACTGGCCGCCCGCGACCAACTCAACCCGCTGATCATCAGGGGTGTCTGCGCTGAGCAGGGTCTGCAACGACTGGTCGACGTCCTGGGCGATAAAGACCACATACTGATCGGCCGCACCGCCCCCGATATGCATCAGGGTCTGATCACTGAAGAAAAAAACCGTCGAGCTGAAAGCCTTTCCGTCCAGGCGGTTGAACGCGGACAACACCTGCATCGAGTCGGGGTTTAACCACTCATGGGTGTGACAACGATTACCGGCATATTCATCTTCAACAATTTTCTTGAGCATTTGCCATGACTGCCTTGTCCGGATAAAAACGTAAATCGTTATGGATGAGGGATTGAACAATCTGCCAATAAAAAAGGCCAACGCAAGCGTCGGCCTTTTTATTTTCAGCTGTGTCGCTGGATCAGAAGTCCAGGTTGGACACCGCCAGGGCGTTGCTTTCGATGAAGTCGCGACGAGGCTCGACCGCATCACCCATCAGGGTGTTGAAGATCTGGTCGGCGCCAATGGCGTCTTCGATGGTCACCTTGAGCATGCGGCGCATGCTTGGGTCCATGGTGGTTTCCCACAGCTGGTCAGGGTTCATCTCGCCCAGACCTTTGTATCGCTGGATGGTGTGGCGCTTGGTGCTTTCCGCCATCAGCCAGTCCAGGGCCTCCTTGAACTCGGTGACGGCTTTCTTGCGTTCGCCGCGCTGAACATAAGCGCCTTCGTCCAGCAGGGTGCTCAGTTGAGCGCCGAGGGAGACGACGGTCTTGTAGTCGTTGCTGCCGAAGAAGTCGCGGTTGAAGGTGACGTAGTTGGACAGGCCGTGGGAGATCAGCTCGACCTCTGGCAGCCACACATTGCGTTCACGGTCTTCGCGCAGGCTGGCCTTGTAGACCAGGCCGGACTTCTCGGAAGTGCGCAGACGGGCGTCGTACTTGGCCAGCCAATCCTGCATGGCGGCGTGGTCGGACAGTTGCTCCATGGTCACGGCCGGCAGGTAGATGAAGTGCTCGGTCAGCTCCTGCGGGTACAGGCGCGACAGGCGCTTGAGGGTCTTCATCACCATGCGGAAGTCGTTGACCAGGCGCTCCAGCGCCTCGCCGGAGATCCCCGGGGCTTCTTCGTTCAAGTGCAGGCTGGCATCTTCCAGAGCCGACTGGGTCATGTAGTCTTCCATGGCGTCGTCGTCTTTGATGTATTGCTCTTGCTTGCCTTTCTTGACCTTGTAAAGCGGCGGCTGGGCGATGTAGATGTAGCCACGCTCGATCAGCTCCGGCAACTGACGGAAGAAGAAGGTCAGCAGCAGGGTACGGATGTGCGAACCGTCGACGTCAGCATCGGTCATGATGATG
>Ga0105243_10000071_pt1 | contig 118865 bp, 102 predicted proteins | sample KBSM34metaG_FD_81525 | JGI IMG/M metagenome (GOLD analysis project Ga0105243, IMG submission 81525) | Miscanthus rhizosphere microbial communities from Kellogg Biological Station, Michigan, USA - KBS M3-4 metaG | ecosystem: Host-associated > Plants > Roots > Rhizosphere > Soil | place... | reverse complement strand
CGTCCAGTGCACGACGCGGGTGCTCCATGCGGAGGCGAGTTCGATGCCCGAGGCGGTCTCCCGCTACGTGACCGACTCGATCCCGCACGCCACGCTGCACACGCTGGCGGCGGCGGCACCGGGTTCGTCACTCGGCGAGGCCTGGATACCGATCATCGACCACATCGAGGAGGTCGCGACCGGGGTCCATCGGCCGGTCGATGCCGACCGCCACCTCGCCTCGGTCCTGTTCACGGACATCGCCGGGTCCACCGAGATGCTGGCCCGGATCGGCGACGGCCCCTACCGCGACCTCCGGGCTACCCACGAGCGGCAGGTCCGCAACGAGGTGGAGCTGGCAGGCGGCCGGCTCGTGAACGTCGCGGGCGACGGCACGCTGAGCGTGTTCGACGGTCCGGCGGCGGCGGTCCTCTGTGCGCAGATCGTGTGCCGCCAGGCCGAAGCGCTGGGGCTGACGGTGCGCGCGGGGGTGCACACCGGCGAGATCGAGGGGATCGGGGCGGACGTGACCGGGATGACCGTGCACATCGGAGCCCGGATCGGAGCCGCGGCGGGTCCGGGCGAGGTGCTGGTCTCGCGGACCGTCCGGGACCTGGTGGTCGGGTCCGAGCTCTCCTTCGTCGACCGTGGTGACCACGAGCTCAAGGGCGTCCCCGGCCGATGGCGCCTGTACGCGCTGGCCGCCAGCGCGGGCGAAAGCGAGCCCTACGCCGAACCCCGAAAACAGCTGAACCTCACCATGATCGACCGGGCCGTGCTGCAAACGGCCCGCCGCGCCCCGCACATCCTGCGCGCCGCGGTCGGCATGGCGAACGCCCGGCAGCGGCGCCGCACCCGGCAGTGAGCGGATGTGGATCAGACACCCAGCGAAATGCGCTCGCTCAGTTCGCGATTCGCCTGCCTGAGCCTGCGGACCTCACTCTCGAGGTCCCGGACCCGCTGCGGGAGATCCTCCTCCGACACGACTCGCGGACGGCCCAGCTCGTCATTGACCCAGCGCACCACGGTGTTCGTGTGCGCGCCGACGTCCGCGGCGATGGCGGCGCAACATTCCAGCCGCGACCGGTACTGGTCGCGGGTCTGCTTGTAGGTGTGGATCGCCCAGGTGCGAGTCGAATCCGTGTAGCCGCGGCTCATGCCGGGTCACTTCCCCTCTCGAAGCGTGATGGACGTGATGGCGACCCCGGTCGGCGACCCCGGATCCGCCGCGGTGGTGAAGGTGTGGCGGTAGTGATTCGCACTGTTGTCGGGACGCCGGTCGAACACGTCGACCGCGTACCGACCCTCGCCGATCCGTTTCACGAGCAGGCAATGCGTTGTGCCGAAAGGGATCTGGGAGATTCCCTGCCCGATCTGCTCCGCGGAGGCGACGAGCGCGTTGGGCGCGACATAGCTGCGGGCCCGGACCCCGTCGCGGGCCACGTAGTAAGCGTCCTCGAATCCCGCGATCGCCGCAGCGCCGCGGTCCGACGAGTCGGCCGAGACCACCTCGCCGTCGGCGAATCCGTCGCACCACGTCGCCTCGTCGGCCTCGTCGGACTGGGCCGCGGCGGGCGAGGTGGCGGGCGAGACCGTGCCGTCCGACGATCCCCGGTCGGCCAGCAGCAGCGCGGTCGCCGCCCCGCCCGCGACGACCACCGCGACGGCGGCGGCCAGCGCCACGTCGAACCGGTGCCGCCGCAGCCACCCCGGCTGGGACTGCGGCGGCACCCATCCGGTGTCGATGACCGGCGGCGCACCGTCCTGCGGTTTGTCGAACCAGGCACCGGGTGCGCCGGGGTCGGAGGTGTCCGGTTTCGGGCCGGCGATCGGGACCCACGGGGGCGGGCGACGCTGATCGGACGACGATTCGCCGAATCTGCCGCCCGGCGGCGGTTGTCGTGTGCCCACGATGTCGGACCTCCTGTTGCCGGTGCGCTGGCGACCCTAGACGGCCAGGCCGTCCCGGCCCGCGGCCAACGCCTCGCCGACCATGCCCGCGACGGGGCCGAACGCGTGATTCAGCTCCACCGCGGCGGCGTCGAGTCCGGCGATGACCTGCTCGCCGCCCGGCTGGGCGAGGGTGGCCTCGCGGGCCGCGATCGCCTGGTCGGTGACCTGCTCCGCGAGCTGCGGGGCCGCAACGACCGCATCGACGACGGCGGTGGCCGCGGCGGGCTGCTCCATGGCGAGCCGGGCGTACTCCTCGCCTGCCTGCAGCTTGAGGGCCGCGGCGTCGGGCTCGGTGACGTTCGGGAGGACGAACTCGGTCGGGGTGCCGAGGCTGTCGCCGGCGCCGAAGGCGGTACCCGCTGCACCGCCCGCCACGCCACCCACGACCGCGCCCACCGCTGCCGCCGGGATTCCGGCCGCGGCAGCGCCGATGGCGGCTCCGGCGGCGGTTCCGATGGGGGCTGCTGCGACCCAGCCCAATCCCGGAATGAAGGCGTTGCCGATGCCCACGCCGATGTTCCCGCCGATGGTGCCGCCGATGAGTGCGCCACCGACAGCGAACGGGACACCGGCGGTCATCGCGCCGGTGACGGCGCCGGCCGCCGCCCCACCGACGGTGGCCGCGGCGATGCGGTCACTGCGCTCGGCGTCCACACCGATCGACTTCCAGAATGTGTTGACCTGCGCCTCGATCACCGCGGAGGTGTTGTTCGTCCGGTTCAGGTACTCGTCGGATAGCCAGTTCGGCTGGTCGGAGACGAAGTCACCGACACGCAGTCGCTCCTTGGGCGCCTCGATGGGGGCCACCACCTCGACCGCGACGGGCAGGTGCAGTTCCTGGAACTGAACCGGTTCGACGGGCTCGGAATACTCGGTGTAGTCGTAGGTGGGCACCGGCCGGGTCGGCACCTCGGCGTACTCGACCGGAGGAGCGATCCAGTAGGTCTTCGGCTCCTCGACGGGCTCGACCTCGGGCGCGGGCTCGGGGGCGGATTCCGCCACCACGCCGGGCTGCTCGGCGTTCGGCACCATCACGCCGGGCTGGGCGAAAGCCGGTCCCGCACAGGTGATCGCGATCGCCAGCGGGATCACACCCACCACCGTCGCGCGCTCGGTGCGCGCGCGATGACGGGCGCCTCTGTGGTGGTTCATGGGTTCTCCTTCGATGTTTCGTGGTGGTGGCACCACCACGTGAGGTCGTGACGGTGCCGACGCGATCCGAGGCCGCAGTGGGCCGCGCGGCACAGCCGCGGATGGATGGCGTGGTTGCTGGGTCAGCGAAGTGGAGAAGAACCGTGTCGGTCGAGAGCACGACGGGTCTGCGCCGAACGGCGCGGGACTCGACAGATGACCTGGTCCGGCGCAGAGCGCGGGACCATTCCCCCGAAATACATATTCCCCCCGGAATACATTGCCTGCCCCTGATCGGAGCCGGTCTCGCTGCGGTGTTGCCTCCGGGGCCGCCACAACAAGCCACCGGTACCCCCGGATGGGAGCAAACCAGAAATTTAGGACACGTACCGGTCGGTCTGCAAGTTGCGGTCCGCGCGGCCTCGCCCCGGGCCGGCGGTTTCGGGGCAGGCGTCACCGGACCGTCCGCCACCGAGCGGGCGTTCGATTCCGGTCAGGGGTGCCCTACCCTATGACCATGCCCGACCAGCGCAAACCCTCCTTCACGCAGTACCTCGGCTACCTGTTCGGCCGCACCCTGCCCGACTCCATGCAGGACTGGGTCCGCAACGACCTGGTGGGCCCCGGCGCCTCGGTGCGCTACGTGCTGCGGTTCACACTGCCGCTGATCCCGCTGTTCCTGGCGTTCTACCTGCTCATCCCGGGCGAGCGATGGATCCCGCTGGCGATGATGGCGCTGTTGCTCTTCCCCGTGCTGTATTTCGCGATCGCGCTGATGAACATCTACCGCAGGCACCGGCTGCTCGCCCACGGCCTGGACCCGGAACTGCTCAACGAGAAGGCGCAGCGCCGGGCGGACAGCACCCGCGACGACTATGAGCAGCGCCACGGCCGCGGAGGGCCCGCGGCGAACTAGGGTGGATGCGTTCAACAGACGAAGGGAAGAACAGATGACTGAGCAGGTAGCCACCGCAGATCTGGCCGACGAGATCGGCCCCGACATCCGCAGCTGTGACACTCAGTTCATCCAAATCGGCGGTCGCGCAGTCTTTTCCGGCCGCATCACCACCATCAAGTGCTTCCAGGACAACCTGTTGGTGAAGCAGACCCTCGGCGAGCCCGGCAACGGCGGCGTGCTCGTGGTCGACGGCGACGCGAGCGTGCACACCGCGCTGGTCGGCGACATCATCGGCGGCAAGGGCGTCGCCAACGGCTGGGCGGGCGTGATCGTCAACGGCGCGGTCCGCGACTCGGCGATCCTGCGCACCCTCGAGATCGGCATCAAGGCCCTCGGCACCAACCCGCGCAAGAGCACCCAGACCGGCTCCGGCGAGAAGAACGTGCCGGTCACCTTCGGCGGCGTCACCTTCAACCCCGGCGAGATGGTCTACAGCGACGACGACGGCGTCGTGGTCCGTGCGGAGGACTGACCGCCCCACAGATCAGCGTGTTCGGCCCGGGTGCGACGAAGGTCCGCCCGGGCCGTTCGCGTTCAGTCGACGATGACGACCGTGTCCCCGACCTGCACGTTCTCGTAGAACCACTGCGCGTTCTCCGGGCTGAGGTTGATGCAGCCGTGGCTGACGTTCTCGTAGCCCTGCGAATCGACCGACCACGGCGCGGAATGCACGAAGATCCCGCCCCAGGTGAGCCGGACCGCGAACTCGGTGTCGATCCGGTATCCCTCCGGGGAATCGACCGGGACCCCGTACGTCGACGAGTCCATCACCAGGTACCGGTCCTTCTCGAGCACTTCGAAGGTGCCCAGCGGGGTCTCGTGACCCGGCTTGCCCATCGACGCAGGCATCGTTCGGACCACCTGATCCCCGATGCTGACCGTGAATTGGTGGGTGGAGACGTTCGCGACCGCGGACACCGCGCCGCCCTGCGTCCGCACCATCTGGGCGGCCGATGCGGTGACGCCGCCGAATCCCATGTGCAGCACCATCATCACGATCGCCGCGACGATGATCCGAACCGCGTATCGAGACCTTCTGCGCTGTGGTGTTGTCCTCATCGCCGCGCCGCCCTTCGAGAAGACGTGACCGACCCATCCAGTGTGGCACCGCGGGACTCGTTGCAACAGTGCCCGGACCCCCGTCACGGGCGGGTGACCGCGACGGGGTCGTGGGGTCTCCAGCTCCCCCTGATCCTCGCCACGGTCACCCATCACACGGTTACGAGCCGAACGGGAGGCCCGTCTTGCGACGCCAGGGCCCGGTGATCGCAAGGACGATTCCTGGCGTCTGGATGTTCGCGTACAGGGTCTTCCCGTCGGCGCTGAACGCCGGACCGCAGAACTCGCTGTCGTTCAGCTCGTTACGGGCGATCTGGAACGGCTGCCCGTCCTCCGTCACGCCGATCAGGTGGCTGATGCCCTCGCCGTCCTCGGCGAGGATCATGCCGCCGTGCGGGGACACGGTGATGTTGTCGGGGCCGTCGTAGTTGCCGGTGTCGACGGACGGGTCCGGGTTCACGCCGAACAGGGTCTTCAGCTCGACGGTCTCGGTGGCGGGGTCGTAGAACCAGACCTGGCCGTCGTGTTCGACCGCGCTGCCGTCGCTGATGCGGGCGAAGCTGGCGACGAAGTACACACCGCCGTCGCCCCACCACTGGCCCTCCAGCTTGCGGCTGCGGGTGACCTGGTCGTTCGTGAACTGCTTGCGCACCGAGGTGGCTTTCGCGTCGCGGTCGGGGACGTCGACCCACTGCACGCTGTAACGGACGCCCGGCACGGTGGCCTGCGACAGGTCCGGCACGTGGGTGCCGCCGGAGAGGCACTTCATCGCCTGCAGGCTGCCCGCGGTGTCCCCGCCGGGCGACTGGGCGAGGGCGTGCAGCGCGCCGCGGCCGCCGACGAACCCCCGCGGCGGCGTCCACCGGTAGTACAGGCCGTTGGGGCTGGATGCGTCCTCGGTGAGGTAGATGGCACTCGTCGCGGGGTCGACGGCGACCGCCTCGTGCGCGTACCGGCCGAGGAACTTCAGTGGAATCGGGCTCTTGCCGACGTTCGCGGCCTGGCCGGCCGGGTCGACCTCGAAGACGTAGCCGTGGGCGAGGGTGAAGCCGTTCGACCCGGCGCGAGCCTCGGTTTCCTCGCAGGTGAGCCAGGTGCCCCACGGAGTGATGCCACCCGCACAGTTGTTCACGGTTCCTGCGACGCTGACGTACTGGCCCTGGCGCGCGCCGTTCGGGCCGATCGCGGCGGTGGTGGTGCCGCCGCGCGCACCCGGGTCGTAGGTGAGCCCGGCGACCACCGGGACACCGAAGGGCTCGTTGCTGCCGACCTCGTGGTTGGTCACGATGGTGGCACCGTTGCCGTTCGCGAACACGCCGTTCGCGTCGGGGTCGCTCGGGACCGGCGAACCGTCGTCGAGCAGGGTCTCACCCGAGCGCGAGACGACCGTGTAGGAGAACCCCGCCGGCAGCGACAGGATCTTGTTGGGGTCGGGAACGAGCGGACCGTAGCCCGCCGCCTTCCCCGGCACCGCGGCCGCCACCTGGGGCCGGAACAGGGTGTCGACGCTTCCAGCGAGAGCGACGCCGAGCCCGGTGAGCGCGGTGCGTCCGAGGAACGCTCTGCGGTTGAGTGGTGAGGTGGTCACTTCCCGATCCCTTCATTGATGAACAACGATGACCGGACGCTATTCAGCGCATGGACGTACTTCGTGCATGCTTCGTGTCCTCGCCGTGAACCGGGAGGGAATTACTGACGCCGCGGGTTCACGTCCGCGTCACGCGATGCGAATATCCAAGGATTCGCGGACAATTCGGACACGCCCGCACGGAACTACCGACCGCGCCGAGTGTGCAGTTGTCGGGGTGTCGGCCGAGTGGGACGTGCAGTAGGTGCACACTCGGCGAGTTCAGTGCTGGCGCAGGGAGCCGAGCAGACGGTCGAGCGTCGCCAACGCCGAGTCCCGGTCCCGATCGGGGGTCTCCGACTGTGCCACCCAGAGCACCGCCTCGTTCATCGCACCGGACAACAGGTGCGCGGCCGGCGCGGCGAGACCCGGACCGATCGTGCCCTCCGTCTGCAACTCGTCGAGCACCTCCTGCAGCAGGCGACCCGAGTTGGCCGCGTCGAGTTCGCGCCAGCGCTGCCATCCGAGCACAGCTGGCGCGTCGATCAACATGATCCGATGGATCCTGGGATCCGACCCGGCGCGAACGAACTCGTGGCAGCCCTCCACGAGGGCGTCCCACAGGTTCCCCGCCCCGGCCGCGGCGTGACTCACCCGCTCGGCGACCTCTCGCTGCACCTGGTCCACGACGGCATCGAACAGCCCGGCCTTGCTGCCGAAGTGGTGGTATACCGCACCCCGGGTGAGGCCGGATTGCTTTGCGACGTCATCGAGTCCAACCGCGCTGAACCCACGGTCGGCGAACATCTCGACGGCCACCGCGAGCAGGGCTCGTGTTGTCGTAGCGGTCTGTTCCTTCTTCGACGGACTCAAGCCCACTCCTTCGATGACCCATTGATACGTACGCAGTGTATGCGTATGTTCAGACACATACATTGTGTACGTATCTATCTTGAACGGAGAGCTACATGGCCACGACGAGCTTCTATCCGGTGATCTGCACGGACGCCGTCGGCGAGTCGGCGGACTTCTTCCGCCGCTGGTTCGACTTCGAGGCGACGTTCGAATCCGATTGGTACGTAAGCCTTCGACGCGAACCCGACCTCGAACTCGCGATCCTCGACCACACCCACGAGACCATCCCCGACGGGCACCGATCGCGCGCGCATGGCCTGATCCTCAATTTCGAGGTCGACGATGTGGACGCCGAGTACGAGCGGCTCGTGACGCTCGGGGGTCGCCGCGCGGTGCTCGACATCCGGACGGAGGACTTCGGGCAACGGCATTTCATCATCGCCGGTCCCGACGGCGTCCTGATCGACGTCATCACGCCGACCCCGCCCACCGCCGAGTTCGAGCAGCAGTACGTCGAGTAGGACCGGTCCGCGTTCAATTTTCATGGACGATGCCGAGCGGGGCGTGCCGTCCATTCGGGCGCCCCGCCGCATCTTCGGGGCCAAACCGTGCCATTGCCAGGGCCTGTCGCAGGTGCACCGATCGCGCGATAGCGCCGCGGACAGAATCCAGACGTGGTAGAACGTGTTCCAGTTTGAGCGTCGCCGGTCCGGCGTCGCCACCTGGAACGTGGCCGAGCAGGCCGCTCGCACGATGAAGGATCTCGATGCACTGGTACACCGGGAACACGGTCTACGACACCGTCCTGACGATCGCGTTCGCCTTCGCGGCGTTCGTCATCGTCGGCGGCTTCTTCGCCCAGAGTTCATACGGTCGATTCAGCTCGACCAACCTCGGGTTCAACCTCAACCCGAAGCTGGGCTGGTGGCTGATGGAGATCCCCGCGACGGTGGTGTTCGCGATCTTCTTCCTGACCGGCCCGAACCGGTTCGAGCCCACCTCGCTGGTGCTCGCCGGGATCTGGCTGCTGCACTACGCGAACCGCGGCTGGTTCTTCCCGCTGTCGATCCGGCAGGTCCCAGGCAAGCGCAGCACCTTCAATGTCTCCGTCATCGGCATGGGCATGCTGGTGACCTGCATGCACGGCTACCTCAACGGCGCCTTCTTCAGCCACGACTACCTGAACCAGTACGGAACCGAGTGGCTGACCGATCCCCGCTTCCTGATCGGCGTGGTGATCTACATGGGCGGATTCGCGCTGCTGGTGTCGTCCGAGTCGATCGTGCGCAATCTCCGGGACAAGCAGAACCCCGGCGCAACGGAGTACAAGATCCCGTACGGCGGCGGGTTCCGGTTCGTCACCAGCCCGGCGTACCTCGGCGAGCTCATCGCCTGGGCCGGGTTCGCCCTGCTGACCTGGTCGCTGGCAGGCGTCGTCATCTTCCTGATCACCGCGGGCAACCTGATCCCCCGTGCCATCGCGACCCACAAGTGGTACCGCGAGAAGTTCGAGGACTACCCCACAGACCGCAAGGCCCTCGTCCCGATGGTGGTCTGACCGCCGAGCGTGCAGTTGTCGGGACATCGCCCGAGTGGGACGCCGACAACTGCACTCTCGGCCAAGGCGTGCGTCATCATTGGCCAGTGCGAGCCGCCCCGCGTCCGGAGATTCGTCTTCCGATCCGTCCACAGACCGACGACGAGTTCCAGATGCCGACAGCAGCGAAAGGAATCCTGCGCGCACGGAACTACGAGTTGATCCATCCCGTGCCGAACGTGTGCGTTGCACACGGACAGATCACGGCAGAACACCGCAGTACGCATTTTTCATCAGTGCCGGTACTGCCGTTCACGGGACCGGGCTATCCCCGATGGAAGCGCATCACTTGCTTCATCGCCTTTTGGCAAATTGTCGAGTGGAACCGCATCCGTGCGCAGTCACTGTTCCTCTGGGATGAGTGGCCGTTCTGCGATGAATGCCTGCTTCATCGACGGAAGCGCTTCGGATGCTCTCTGCTGGCGATCGTGGCCGGCGTGCTTCTGTTCTGCACGCTTTTCGCGCTCAGAGGTCGAGGCGAGGACGCGCTGATGACGATCGTCTTCTTCAGCTCAGTTGCCGTGTTCTTCGCAGGCCTGTTCACGCTTCCTCAGACCGACAAACTCGCGCACGGCCGCGTCGCCATGGACGGATCCGCTCTCATCGTGTCGAATCCACACCCCGACTTCGAGGGCGCGGTCGCTCAAACGACCCCCTAGCGCGAGACCCGCACGCTGATCCCACCGATCTCCACCACGTCGCCCTCGTGCAGCTGGCGGCCACGTCGGACCTCTTCCTCGCCGTTCACGCTGACCAGACCGTCGGCGATGACGGACTTGGCATCGGCGCCTGATTCGATCAGGTTCGCCAGTTTGAGGAACTGGCCGAGGCGGATCGACTCGTCGCGGATCGGTACATCTTGGGGCGCAGGCACTCGCTCATCATCCCCCACACCGACGGAGAACCCTTCACACTGGGTAGATGACGCCGACCACCACGACCGAAACGTCGCTCGAGTCCGCTCATCCTGCACCCCGGCGGCTGGGCAGACCGACCACGGGGCACTTCCGAGAGGTGCCGCACATCGCCGGCCTGGTGATCGGCGTCTACGCGACCCTGGTCTTCCTGTGGAGCATCTCGCCCGTGCTGCGGTACCTCGTCCGGACGCCGCGCGAGTACGTCAACAATTACTACTTCGACGCACCGGACACCAGTATCGTCTGGGCCCTGGTGCTGGCGCTGCTCGCGGCGGCGCTCGCCAGCCGCAAGCGCATCGCGTGGTGGTTGCTCACCGTCTATCTGATCCTCATCGCCCTCACCAATCTCGCCCAGGTGATCGTCGAGCGGAACATGAACGCGGCGCTGGCCCTCGTCGTCCACCTCGCGGTGATCGGCGTGCTCATCGCCGCGCGCAAGGAGTTCTACACGCGGGTCAGGCGCGGCGCGGGCTGGAAGGCTCTCGGGGTGCTGCTCCTCGGCCTCGCCATCGGCACCCTGCTCGGCTGGGCCCTGGTCGAGCTGTTCCCTGGCACCCTGCCGTCTGATCAGCGGCTGCTCTGGTCGCTCAACCGGGTCTTCGGCGGCGTCGTCTTGGAAAACGAGCAGTTCGACGGGCGCACACACGGTTTCGTCAGCACCATCCTCGGGCTGCTCGGTGCCCTCGCGTTGCTGGCCGCGGTGGTCACCCTGTTCCGATCACAGCGATCGGACAACGCCCTGACCGGCGACGACGAGTCGGCGCTGCGCGGACTGCTCGCCCGCTCTGGCGCCGACGATTCGCTCGGCTACTTCGCGACCCGCCGCGACAAGGCGGTGATCTTCGCGCCAAGCGGCAAGGCGGCAGTCACCTACCGGGTCGAGCTCGGCGTCTGCCTGGCCAGCGGCGACCCGATCGGCGACGAGGAGGCCTGGCCACACGCGGTGGACGCGTGGCTGGACCTGGCCTCCAATTACGGGTGGACCCCTGCGGTGATGGGGGCAAGCGAGCTCGGCGCCACCGCCTACGCGCGCGCGGGGCTGACCGTCCTCCAGCTCGGTGACGAGGCGATCCTGCACACCCGCGAGTTCAACTTGGGCGGCCGCGAGATGCGTCAGGTCCGGCAGGCGGTCAATCGGGTTCGCAAGCAGGGCGTCACCGTTCGCATCCGACGTCATCGCGACATCCCGCCCGAGGAGATGGCGAAGGTCATCGCCAGGGCGGACTCCTGGCGCGACACCGAGACCGAGCGCGGGTTCTCGATGGCCCTCGGCAGGCTCGGCGACATCGCCGACGGCGACTGCCTGCTGGTCGAGGCCATCGGCGAGACGGACCCGGACGGAGACGGCACGTCCGACGGCGAGGTCCTCGGCATTCTCTCGCTGGTGCCGTGGGGCCTGACCGGGGTGTCGCTCGATCTGATGCGCCGGAACCCGAAGGCGCCCAACGGCGTCGTGGAGCTGATGGTGACCGAGCTCGCCACCGGCGCGGACCGGTTCGGCGTAAACAAGGTGTCACTGAACTTCGCGGTGTTCCGGTCGGTCTTCGAGGAGGGCGCCCGGATCGGCGCCGGTCCGGTGCTGCGGGTGTGGCGATCGATCCTGGTGTTCTTCTCCAAGTGGTGGCAGCTCGAGGCGCTGTACCGGTCCAACGTGAAGTACCAACCGGATTGGGCCCCGCGCTACCTGTGCTTCTCCGACAGCCGGGTGCTGCCCAAGGTCGGCATGGCGTCCGCGGTGGCGGAGGGCTTCGTCACGCTGCCGCGGTGGCGGCGCCGCGACATCAGCAAGCACACCGGCACCCGCATCGCGGTGCCGCAGTCCGTGGCGGCGGCGGGGTTGCTGCACTCGGACGGCAGTGCGCCCGACGACGTCGCCGCGCTCGCCACCGAGACCGTCGGACCCCGTCGCCCGGAACAGGTCCGGGTGCGGATGGACAAGCTGGACCGGATGGCCGCCCATGGCATCGATCCGTACCCGGTGGCATACCCGCCCACCCACACCGTCGCCGCGGCAGCCTCGTCACCGGAGGGCACCCGGGTCCGGATCGCCGGGCGGCTCATGCGGATCCGCGCCTACGGCGGTGTCGCGTTCGCCGAAGTCCGCGACTGGTCCGGCGACCTCCAGGTGCTGTTCGACCGCACCACCGTCGGCGACCGGCTCGACGAGTTCACCGCCGACTTCGACCTCGGCGACCTCATCGAGGTGAGCGGCACCATAGGCCGCAGCCGCAAGGGCGAGCTGTCCGTGCTCGCCGCCGAGTGGCGGATGAACGGCAAGTGCCTGCACCCGCTGCCGGACAAGTGGAAGGGCTTGTCCGACCCCGAGACCCGGGTGCGTCAGCGCTACCTGGACCTCGCCATCAATGCCGAGGCCCGCGACCTGCTCACCGCCCGCAGCGCGGTGGTGAAGTCGCTGCGGGATTCGCTCACCTCGCGCGCCTTCATGGAGGTCGAGACCCCGATCCTGCAGCAGGTGCACGGCGGCGCGAACGCGGCGCCGTTCATCACCCACATCAACGCCTACAACCTGGACCTGTACCTGCGCATCGCGCCGGAGCTCTACCTCAAGCGGCTGTGCGTAGCGGGCATGGAGCGGGTCTTCGAGATCGGCCGGGTGTTCCGCAACGAGGGGGTGGACTTCAAGCACAACCCGGAGTTCACGATCCTGGAGGCGTACGAGGCACACAGCGACTACGAGCGGATGATGGTGCTGTGCCGGGAGCTGATCCAGGCGGCGGCGGTGGCCGCACACGGCCGGGAGATCATCCTGCGCCCCGGGCCCGACGGCACACCGGTCGAGGTCGACATCTCCGGCGACTGGCCGGTCAAGACCATGCACGGCGCGGTCGCCGAGAAGCTGGGCGTCGAGGTGACCCCGGAGACCCCCATCGAGGAACTGCGGCGGCTGTGCGACGAGAACGGGATCCCGCACCAGTCCGACTGGGACGCAGGCGCGGTCGCGCAGGAGATGTACGAACACCTGGTGGAGGACCAGACCGAGTTCCCAACCTTCTACACCAACTTCCCCACCTCGATGTCGCCGCTGACCCGGCCGCACCCCACCATCCCCGGAGTCGCCGCGAAGTGGGACCTGGTGGCCTGGGGTGTCGAACTCGGCACCGCCTACAGCGAGCTCACCGATCCGGTCGACCAGCGCAGGCGGCTCACCGAGCAGTCGCTGCTGGCGGCGGGCGGCGACGAGGAGGCGATGGAGCTGGACGAGGACTTCCTGCAGGCCCTCGAGCACGCGATGCCGCCCACCGGCGGGATCGGGATGGGTGTGGACCGGATCGTCATGCTCATCACCGGCGGCAGCATCCGGGAATCACTGGCGTTCCCCCTGGCCAAGCCGCGCCAGTGACCGACACCGACACCGCGCCCGACACCCAGAATTGGATCCGCCGGATCCTGATCGGCCTGCTGGTGCTGGGGGCGGTGCTGTACTCGTCCTGGATGCTGGAGTGGGTGCTGCCGACGGGCCTGGACCCGAGCCGGGCGTACGTCAGCGAACTGGCCGCGCTGGATCAGCCGTACGGATTCCTCTTCCGCACCGGGGACCTGCTCACCGGCATCGTGCTCGCCACCGCCGCGGGATTCGGCCTGGCGCTGCGCCCGCGCCGGCTGCTGACCACGATCGGCTGGATCGGTCTGGCGGTGTTCGCGGTCAGCACGTTCCTCGACTCCCGGATGCCGCTGGCCTGTTCCGCCCACGGCAGCAGCGAGTGCGCCGGTCGCGAGGAGGCCGGCCTGCTGCACGCCGTCCGGTCGCTGCACGCCGTGACCAGCTCGGCCGCCGCGACCGCCGCGGCCGTGTCGGTGTTCGCCTTCATCCTCGCCGCCTACCGCTACGGATTGCCGCACCCGCTGCGTTGGTTCGGCCTTGGCGTCGTCGCCCTCTATTCGGTTGGCACCGTCTGGACCCTCTTCGCCGTCGACATGGACGGGCGGGGCGACGAGGTCTGGCTCCTCGGCTACGCACAGCGACTGCAGCTGATCTCGGTCACCGCCTGGATCGTGTTCGCCGCACTGCTCACCGCGCAGGAAGGCCGACGGGGTTCCACGTGAAACCACCCGGAACCCTCGTCGAGGTCGGCGGCCGATCCCTGCACGTGATGGTGGAGGGGTCCGGCCCGCCGGTGGTCCTCGTCGGTGGGCTCGCGGGCAACTGGTTCGACTGGGACGGGGTCGCGGCCCTGCTCACCCGCGCCTGCACCGTGGTGCGGTTCGACCGGCCCGGCTTCGGACTCAGCCCCGCCTCCGACGAGCCGCCGACGGTCCGCGGGGAGGCCGACCGGATCGGTGCGGTGCTCGACGCGGTCGGGGTGCGCGGGCCCGTGACGGTGGTGGGCCACTCGATGGGCGGTTGGTACGCCGAGGGATTCGCGCGGACGAACCCCGGGCGGGCCTCGGCCCTGGTGCTGCTCGACACCAGCATCGCCGCGCGCCACCCCCTCGCGCTCCCCCGCCGATGGCGGCTCGGCGTCTCGACCGTCCTCGCTCGGGGCGCCTCGGCGTGCGGGCTCCAGCGCCTGGCCGGGCCGTGGGTGCGCCTGGTCACCCACGGCGCTCCCGACGCGGAAGCGGTCGAGTGGATCCGACTGACCTTCGCCGACCCCGACTACCTGCGATCGACCCTGATCGAGAACGCGGCGTACCCGGACCTGGGCGCGGAGCTCGAGCGGCTCCGCCCGCTCGGCCCCCTCCCCGCGACCCTGGTCGTGGCCGCCGACTCCGGCCGGTCGCGGCGCTGGGTCCGGGCGCAGCGGCGGCTCGCCGACCGGCTCGGCGCCGGGTTCGAATCGCTGCGTCCCGCCCGGCACAACATGATGGCGGACCGTCCGGCCTCGGTCGCGGCGCTGATCGCGAGCATGACAGTCTGACCGGGTGCAATTGCTGCTGATCCGTCATGCGCTGCCCGAACGAATCCTCTCGGCCGAGTCCGCCGACGGCGCGGACCCGGGCCTCACAGCGGAGGGTCACGCACAGGCCGGGCGGCTGGCCGCCGCCCTCGACCCGTACCCGATCTCGGCGATCGTCAGCAGCCCGCAGCGGCGCGCCCTCGAGACGGCGGCGCCGGTCGCGGCGGCCCGCGGGCTGACCGTGGCCGCCGATGCCGGGCTGGCCGAGTACGACCACGGCCATGCGCACTACGTGCCCATCCACGAGGCCAAGACGATCGCGCCGGAGGCCTATGCGCGCATCCTGGCCGGGCACCTCCCCGACTTCGTCGACGAGCGGGAGTTCCGGTCCCGGGTCCACGAGGGCCTGGACCGGGTGGTCGCGGGGGCCGACCACGAGGACACCGTGGCCGTGTTCGCGCACGGCGGCGTCATCAACGTGTACCTGCAGGGCCTGCTCGGCCTCGACCGCCCGCTGACCTTCCCGATCGACTACGCGTCGATCACCCGTGTCCTGGTGTCCCGCAACGGCAATGCCCGGGTGGCCTCGGTGAACGAGACCGGCCATGTGCGGGACCTGCTGATCCGGCACCGCCCGTAACGACCCGGTCCGGATACCGGACTCAGACCTCGATCGGGGTCAGCGGGTGGATCTGCGGCGCACCCGCCAGGTGGGCGCCGAACGTGCCCAACGCGGCCTGCAGGTGCGGCGTCGCCATGTGCGCCTGCAGTGCCTCCTGGTCGGTCCACACCTCGACCGTGACGAAGGTGCCGGGGGCGGCCGACGATTCGTACAGCTCGTAGCCGAGGCAACCGGCCTCGCCACGACTGGCGGCGGCGAGGGTGGACAGACCGTCCCGCACGATCTCTTCCGAACCGGGCTTCGCAGCGATGGTGGCCACCACCTTCAGATCCGACATCGTCTCCCCTTCTCTCAGGCCACCCCGTGCGGCCGTTTCCGGTCACGCTACTTGCCCGCGGAGGCCTCCCGAGGGCTTATCCGAACCCCGAACTGGACGCTTGTACGCAAAAACTGGACGCTCAGTACAGAAGCGGTCGGATTTCTCGTGCGGTGCGCCCGGTGGCAGGGCGGGCGATCCGCCCTAGTGTCCTTGAAATGTCAGTGACCGCCATCACATTTTGACCGCGCAGGCGGCCCCCGCGCCGCGCGCACCGATGACGATCGCGTTCCCTGCGAAGCCCCAAGGATGTCTACGTGACCAGCAGTGAAGTTGTGGAGTTTGTCAATGCCGGCGACCGCGAGTTCGGTTCGGTGCGGGCCCGCTTCGTCGACGGCGCGGTCGCGCCGCAGCCGGGCCACCTCCCGACAACGGTTGATCGCCAGGAGATCCACGGCACCAGCATGCAGTCGCGTGTGCTGGCCCAGGCACTGCGGATGACGGTGCGCCCGGTCATCTCGATGTGGGCGAAGGCGTCGGCGCTGCCCTGGCCGTTGAAGTTCCTCGACGACATGGGCGCCCTGATGCATCCGCCGATCGAGGGCACCCGCAGCCACACCATCCTGCTCGACAACTGCAGCGCGCAGTGGGTCGAGGCGGACGGCGCCGACAGCGATCGCGTCGTCCTCTACCTGCACGGCGGCGGATTCATGTTCTGCGGGGTCGGCACCCACCAGCGCCTCGTTTCGCGGATCTCCTCCGCCGCACAGGCGCCGGTCCTGATGGTCGACTACCGAATGCTCCCGACGCACAGCATCGGCGAAGCGGTCGACGACGGGGTCAACGGCTACCGCTGGCTCCTCGCCAAGGGCTACCGGCCCGATCAGATCGTCATCGCGGGCGACTCGGCCGGCGGCTACCTGTCCTTCATGATCCCGCTGGCCCTCCGTGAGCAGGGCCTGCCCGGCCCGGCAGGCATCGTGGCGCTCTCGCCCCTCACCGAGATGGATCCGGCCCGCAAGACCGAGCACCCCAACGCGGGCCGCGACGCCATGCTCCCGAGCCACGCACTCGACGAGCTCGCCCGCATCTCCGACCGGGCCGACAGCCGGTCCGGGTCGCTCCGCGACCGTTCGCGGCTGTGCCCGGTCGACAGCGACCTGCGGGGACTGCCGCCGGTGCTGATCCAGGTCGGGTCGCACGAACTGTTGCTGCCCGATTCCGAACTGATGGCCGACCGGCTCGCCGAGGCGGGCGTGCCCTGCGAGCTCCAGGTGTGGCGCAGGCAGGTGCACGTGTTCCAGGCAGCCGCCGACGTGGTGCCGGAGGCGCAGCGCGCGATCGACGAGATCGCCTACTTCGTCAAGACGGCGACGCGGGAACCGCTGAGCCTGGTCCGCTAGCCGCCCGTGCTCGAGGCGGCCGAATCCGGTCCCGCCTCGAGCACGGCCGCGCCGAGCCAATGACACAGCGCCAGAGCGATTTCGAGGTCGAGGTGGCCGTCGCGGAGCTTGTGCCCGAGCTGATCCTCCGCCTTGCGGAGCCGGTACACCACCGAGTTCTTGTGCATGTTCAGCTGTTCCGCGGTCGCGGTGTAGCTGGCGCCGTTGGCCAGGAACACGCGGATCGTCTGCCGCAGCCGATAGCTTGCGGCATCGTCCACGGCCAGCGGACCGAGGATATCGCGCACCCACCTCACGGCGGCCGGCATGTCCGCGCACATCAACGCGATCGCGCCGACGTCCGCGCTCGAGACGACCAGCGGGCCCCGACGCGCCGAGTTCTGCGCCACCAGCTGCGCCGACATCGCCTGCTCGTGGGTGCGACGGAATCCGGCCACCCCGTCGGCAGGCACCCCGACCGCGAGCGTGACCGGGTGCTCCCAGCCGGCCACGATCGGCCCGATCCCAGACAGGTCGACCGACGGCCCGACGGCCAACCAGGCCCACACCTCGTTGTCGGCGCGCGGCAGGACCAGCGGTGGGCCGTTGCAGCCGAGCCGTTCCGCGAGGGCACCGACCGACCGCTCGAGAAAACTCGTCCCGCCGTCCCTGGATTCGGCCCGCTCGGTCCACACCGCCAGCGCCAGATGCCGCTGGGCCAGCCGATATCCGAGGGTCAGTTCGGCGGCGGCCAGGTCCGTGGCCCGGCCCGTCAGGAGCTGTCCGATGCAGGCCTCACGGGAGATGCTGCTGCGACGCAGCCACAGCGCGCGCTCGGTCTCGTAGGCGGCCGCGAGCTGGTGCGCCACCCGATCGCCGTAGCCGGCCGTGTCGGTCATGATCAGCAGCGCGGCCTGCGCGACCACCGCAGCGTCGTCGCTGAGCAGTTCCATCTGCTCGAGGCACCACCGCATCACGGTGTCCGTGGACAGGCGGTTGGCCCGCTCCATCGCGGCGAGCGAGACCCCGCGTTGCGCGAGCTGCCGCGCGTACTCGATCGCCGTCGCGGGCGCGTCGGTGCGTCCCGCCTCGATCCGATGCTGCAGGATCTGGCGGATCGAAGCCAGCGACTCCACGGTGGTGGCGACCTGCATGGTGGCGATCAGCGGATCCCTGGCCTCCTCGATCTCGGAGGTCAGCCGATCGATCACCCGCGCCGCGAGTTCCTCGCTCTGCGCCTCCATCGCCGAGGCGAGCGCGACCACGAGCTCCCGCGCACCCAAGGCCACTTCACCTGACGATCGCATGCCGCTGCTCCCTCACGCCCGACAACGTGGCGGGGCTGTCCGCCGTGTCGCAGGGCATTGTGCCGGACCCTGGCCCCACTTGACCAGAAATCCGGTGTTGCCCCTGCCCCGGGGACCGGTCGATCACGCGATGAGCAGCGGGTTCATCGCATGATCACAACGAGGTGATCGGCGGGGCGAGCCCCAGTCGATCAGGCGCGGTCGCGCAGCCAGCCCGCCAACCAGGTGGTCGGGGTGTTCCCCGCTTTGTCGACCGCGTACCCCTGGTAGTCCTGGTGCGCTCCCGACCCGTAGAACCGTTCGAGCTGCTTCCGACGGCCCACGTTCGCCTCATCGGTGAGCTGGTTCTGCAGCGTCGGGATGCCGCCCGCGCCGAGCAGGTCGTTCCAGATCATCGTCGCCTCGTCGCCGTAGCGCGGGGAATCCGAGGAGCCCGGATCCGAGTTCTGTGCGAGGAAGCCGGCCAGCCGGGTGACGAAGTCGGTGCGCTCGGTCGCGCAGTACAGGTCCCCGGGTGCGCAGAAGGTCACCGTGCGATCGCTCAGCCAGCCGAACCCGCCGATTCGCGGGCCGCCCGAGCCGATGCCCGGCACGGCCGGGCCGATCAGCACGTCGCTGTCCGCGCGGCGGGGGTCGGAGAGCAGCCCGACGGCCGCCACCTTCTCGGGGCGGATGGTGCTGGTGCCGGTGCCGATCTCCGCGGCCAGATCGCCCGCGGCGTCCGCGCCCTGGCTGTAGCCGATGATGCCGAAACGCGTATTGGCGCAGGCCTTCTGCATCGCCTCCAGCATCCCGCGCGCGTTGTCGGTGGCCTGCTTCTTCGATGCCCCGTACACCTCCGTCTCCCACGGGAACGCGGTCGCGGCGTAGGTGACGTAGTCGGACCGGATCTTCGACGCGGGAAGCGCGTTCGTCACGGCGGCGAGCATGCCGGGGCCGGGACGCTTGTCCGGCTGCGTTGACGTCTCCCAGGTACCCGGGACGGCCACCACATACATGCTCGGGCAATTGCCTCCGGCCGGATCGGCGTGCGCGGCCGCGCCGGAGAGCACCGTACCCACGGTGGCAGCAGCGAATGTGGACAGCACTGCGATGGACTTCTTCAGGCGCATTGTGCGAGCCCCCTCTTTCCTTCCGATTCCCGGTCCGGCCAGCCCATACTGCCCGCGGGAGGTATCAAAAAGATGCACAGACGATGAACCAGACGCTACCGCAGACCCCGGGGTCTGCGCGCGCCGAGATCACCCTCCGCGCGATACCCCCGGGGTGCACGCGGGCCCACCCCCGAAGCGAGGCAGAATCGAACCATGGTCGATGCCGCCGTACTCGTGACGATCGCCTCCGTCTGCGTCGGGTTCGTCCTGTTCGTGACGGCGGCCAGCGGCGCCCGCGGCCGCTGGAATCGGGGGCTGGTCATCGCCCTCTTCGCGGCCGCGATCTGCTGCCTGACGGTCGTCCCACTGACCGTCGCGCTCACCGCAGGGGTGTAGCGAGACCTCCCCGCCGCGAGCGGCGGGTGCGCCGCCGGCCGTGAGCCGGCGACGCACCCCGAGCGCTCGGCCTCGATCAGGAGCCGAAGATGCTCTCCAGGCTGCCGAGTCCGCCGCCGTTACCCGGACCGGTGACACCGGGCACCGTCAGCGTCCGCGGAGCCGAGGCGGAACTGGTGAACCCGGCGTCACCGGTGAACTCCGCTGTGACGTTGTAGGTGCCGGAGTTGTGGAACGTGGTGGGTAGCGTCGCGACACCGTCGACAACGTCCACGGGGCCACCGATCAGCGCGGTGCCGATCTTGAACTGCACCTTGCCCTTGGCGTTGCCCGGGTCGACCGTCGCCCTCAGCGTCACCGGGACGTTCTTCTCCACGGTGCCGGGTGCCGCGAGCGTGGTGGTGGTCTCCACGTCCGCGGGTGCGGGCGTCGTGACGCTCACCGGGAAGGCGAGCGAGGTCGACGGCGCGAAACCCTGCGCGCCGCTGAACTTCGCGACCACCCTGTGGGTTCCGGTCGTGGTGAACGTGTACGGCGCCACGGCGATGCCGTCGGTGCCGACCATGCCGGTCACCGGAGCCCCGCCGTCGACGATGAAGTTCACCGTGCCGCCGGTGCCCTCGGGGGTGACCCGCGCGGTGAGGTTCACGTCCTGGCCGACCTTGGCGTTGGCCGGGGCCTCGACCGTGGTGGTGGTCGCCGTTTCCGGCGGTGCGTCGGTGGTGACCTTGACGATCTTGACCGCCGAGGTGGATCCCACGAATCCGGTCGCGCCGGAATAGACCGCGGTGATCGGGTGGTCGCCGTCGGTGGTGAACGTCGTCGTCAAGGCCGCGTTGCTGCCCGCCAGCGCGATCGGGTCACCGATCGGGGCGTCACCGTCCTTGAACTGCACCGTGCCGCCGTTCGCTGCGGGTGTGACGTTGGCGGTCAGGGTGACCGGGGTGCCGTTCTTGGCGCTGCCCGGGCCTGCGAGGGTGGTGGTGGTGGCCTTGTCCGCCTCGGTGATGCTGGTCGTGGCCAGCGGGCCTGCACCCCCGTTGAGGGGCGCGCTCTCACCGTCACGTGGAGAGCACTGGGTCGGGGCCCATGCGGTGATGATCAGGCTCGCCTTCGGCAGGAACGTCAGGAAGTTCTTGTCGTTGGCCCACGCCCCCGCGTCACCGCCGGTGCGCAGCTTGATCTGGACGTTCCCGGACGCACCCGCCCGCAGCCGAGCCTTGACCTTCGGCAGTTGGAAGGTGGTGTTCGCGCCGCTCGCCGCGGGCGCGACGATGCCGCCCTCGGAGTTCTTGCTGGAGTTGGGACCGTTTCCGATGGTGGCATTGTTGCCCGAGAGCCGGATGACGGTCCCGTTCGGGTCGACCGTGCCGCTCTCGTTGACCCGCAACACATTAGGTGCGACGCCGCTGAGCCCTGAGCTGGTTCCCGGCACGATGTCTGCACCGAGGAACTCCGCGTTCTGTGGCACGTCGATGTCGATCTTGATCCGCGAGACGTTCTGCACGCTCGCCCCCGACACCGAGTTGGGGTAGGTGATCGGCGGGGGCGCGACGGTGACCTCGTACTCCTGGCCGGCATTCACCGTCGCGGGAGCATCGATCGTCACCGAGGAGGGCTGCGCCTGCACCTGCGGTCCGGCGACGGCCGACGGGGTCGCGAGGCAGGCGGCGGTGAAGTTGGTGGTGATCGGGGCGGCCTGGGCAGGCATGCCACCGAACACGGTGATCCCGACGACGGCCGCCGCGGTAATCGGAGTCGCTATCCGCCGAATTCTTTTGTTCTGCATGAATTCTCCTGAGATAGGGGAAAGTCTGGATCCCCACCCGGGCCCGGGGCGCGCACGCGTCGCGCCCCGGGGCCGGCCATGGGGGTGGGTCGACTAGCTACCGAAGAGGCTGGACAGCGATCCGGTGTCGAGGCTGCCCGTGCCGCCGGGGGTCCCCGCGGCCGCGACGTTCACCACGGACGGACCGGAGACCGAGTCCTTGAACCCGGCGCCCCCGATGAAGGTGGCGGTGACGCCGTAGGTGCCCTCCTCCGCGAAGGTGTGCGACATGGTGGCCACGCCGTTGACGACGGCCACCGGGCCACCGATCGGGGTGGTACCGACCTTGAACTGCACGGTGCCGTTGGCACCCGCGGGCGCGACGGTCGCCTTGAACTGCATGGCCTGTCCGACAGCCGCGTTGCCGGTGACCGCGAGGGCCGTCGTGGTGGCCTCACGGGTGTCGGGCTCGGTCACGGTGACGGTGAACCCGGGCGAGGTGGATCCGGTGAAGCCGGTGGTGCCGGTGAACTCGGCGACCACGTTGGCGGTGCCGGCGGCGCCGAAGGTGTGCGGCAGGATCGCGACGCCGTCACCGGTGCCAACCGGAGCGGTGCCAACCTCCGTGCCGTTGACGAGGAACTTGACGGTGCCGCCGCTCGGGATCGGGTGCACGGTGGCCGACAGGTTCACCGAGGTTCCGACGACCGCGGTGACCGGCTCGAGCACGGTGGTGGTGGTGCCCCAGTCGGCGTCCTTGACGATCAGCTCGGCCGGCGGAGACACCGAGTCGGTGAATCCGGCGGTGCCGGTGAAGACACCGACGAAGCTGTGGGTGCCCGCCTCGTCGAACTTGCGGGTGATCGAGGCCGTGCCGTTGACCACGGGGACCGGTTCGCCGACGTTGGTCGCGCCGTCCTTGAACTGCACGGTGCCGACCGCGGTCGCGGGGGTGACCGTCGCGGTGACCTGGACGTCGTCGCCGACCAGCGCGGTGGCCGCCACCTGGATCGCGGTCGAGGTGTCGGCGGTGACGTCGACCGTCTTCACCCCGGAGGTCGAGTCATGGAAGCCCGGTCCCCCGGTGAACACCGCGGAGATATTGTGCGCGCCAACGGAATCGAAGGTGTGCGAGAGGGTGGCGTTGCCGTTGGCCACGCCGACCGGGCCGCCGATGTTCGCGGCACCGTCCTTGAACTGCACCGTACCGACCGCGTTGGCGGGTCCGACATTCGCGGTGAGGTCGACCGGGGTGCCGGTCTTGGCAGTGGCCGGGACCTGCAGGTCCGCGGTGGTGTTGACGGAGGGGTCGACGACACGCACCCACGCGCCTGCCGGGTTGGCGCCCGACTGCGTGCTGAACGCATAGACGTCGAACACGAAGCCGGCGTTGTAGTCACCGAAGGGCTGGGTCGTGGGGATCTTGTAGGTGACGTCGAAGTTCACGTTGTCGAGATAACCCTTGGTGCCCAGGATCGGCACCGAGTTGCAACCGCCCCCGGTGCACGTCGCCTTGACGCCCGCGGCGCCCTCGCTGGTGACGTTCGACTGCTTGCTCACCGTGTGCGAGAGGTACTGGAAGCCGGCGGGCTGGATCTGCCGGATCGCGGTCATGTACCGGCCGATGCCTGCGGTCTTCCAGATCTTGGCGGTGTAGGTCACGGTGTCGCCCGGGTGGACGATGTTGACACCCGGGGTGGCGGGGTCGACCGCGGTCCCGTTCACGGCGGTCAGGCCGAGGTTCCATCGCAGGTTGTCGGCCGACTGGTCGCCCGACGAGGCCGGCGGCGGCGGATCGGCGGCGGCGGCGGTGGCGGCGCCGCCGAGCAGCAGTCCCATCGCGGCGGTTGCCGCGACGATCGGTGTCGCAAAGCGACGGGTCATGGACAAGAGCACGGTTACCTCCTGAGCGGCCCACCGAAGTGGGTTGCAGTGGCGTGACTCACATCACAGAATCGCCGGAAGCCTAACCGTCACAAAATGGATACGTGCCCGCTTTTCTGAACATTCGTCCATATGACCGACAGACCGGGAAATCACCCCGTTACGCAGCGAACCCGCCGCCCCGAGCTGTCGGGACGGCGGGTTCGCCGTTCAGTTGCCGGCCGTTACCGGCCCGTGATCATCGCTGCGGTGCCGCCGTGGGAACGATCGGCGACGGCAGCGCGGTCTCGCCCTCGAGGAACTTGTCGACGGCGGCCGCGCAGGCGCGACCCTCCGCGATGGCCCACACGATGAGCGACTGGCCGCGACCCATGTCACCGGCCACGAACACGCCGTCCACGCTGGTCGCCCACTCGCCGGAACGGGTCACGTTGCCGCGCTCGTTCAGGTCGACGCCCAGGTCGGTCAGCAGGCCCGGCTTCTCCGGTCCAACGAAGCCCATCGCCAGCAGCACCAGGTCGGCCTCGAGCTCGAAGTCGGTGCCCTCCTGCTTCTCGAAGCGGCCGCCGACCATCTTGACCTCGTGCGCCCTGAGGCCGGTGACCTTGCCGTCCACTCCGGAGAACTGCTCGGTGTTCACCGCGAACACCCGCTCGCCGCCCTCCTCGTGTGCCGAGGAGACCCGGTACATGAGCGGGTACGTCGGCCACGGGGTGGAGTCCGCGCGGGCCTCCGGCGGACGCGGCATGATCTCGAACTGGTGCACCAGCTCCGCGCCCTGGCGCAGCGAGGTGCCAAGGCAGTCGGCGCCGGTGTCGCCGCCACCGATGATGACGACCTTCTTGCCCTCCGCGGTGATCGACGGTGCGTCCGCATCGCCGAGTTGCACGCGGTTGGCGATCGGCAGGAACTCCATCGCCTGATGGATGCCGTCCAGCTCGCGGCCGGGGATCGGCAGGTCGCGCGCCTCGGTGGCGCCACCGGCCAGCACGACGGCGTCGAAGTCCGCGCGCAGCTGATCCGCCGAGATGTCCACGCCGACATTGACTCCCGGGCGGAAGATGGTGCCCTCGGACTCCATCTGGACCAGGCGCCGGTCGATGTGGCGCTTCTCCATCTTGAACTCGGGGATGCCGTAGCGGAGCAGACCACCGATGCGGTCGGCCCGCTCGAACACGGTCACGGTGTGACCGGCCCTGGTGAGCTGCTGCGCCGCGGCCAGGCCGGCAGGCCCGGAACCGACGATCGCGATCTTCTTACCGGTCAGGCTGGACGGCCGCACCGGCTTGACCCAGCCCTCGTCGAAGGCGCGGTCGATGATCTCGACCTCGACCTGCTTGATGGTGACCGGATCCTGGTTGATGCCGAGCACACAGGACGCCTCGCAGGGCGCCGGGCACAACCGACCGGTGAACTCCGGGAAGTTGTTGGTCGCGTGCAGACGGTCGATGCTGTCGCGCCAGCGATCCTTGTGCACCAGGTCGTTCCACTCGGGAATCAGATTCCCGAGCGGGCAACCGTTGTGGCAGAACGGGATACCGCAGTCCATGCATCGGCTGGCCTGGGTGCGGAGGGTCTTCGAATCGAAGTCCTCGTACACCTCCTTCCAGTCCATCAGTCGCAGCGGCACCGGCCGCCGGACCGGCAGCTCGCGCGAGGTGTGCTTGAGGAAGCCGCTTGGATCACCCACGAGCTGCCTCCATGATTGCCTCGTCCACGTCAGTTCCGTTCTTCTTCGCGGTGTCGATCGCCACGAGCACCTTCTTGTAGTCGCGCGGCATCACCTTCACGAAGTGATTCACCTGCTGAGACCAGTCCGAGAGGATGCGCGCGGCAACCTCGGACCCGGTCTCGTCCCGGTGCCGTTCGATGGCACCCTTCAACCAGCCGAAGTCCTCGTGCTCGAGGTCCTCGAGATCGACCAGTTCCGTGTTGAGGTCCTTCTCGAAGGACTTCTCCGGGTTGTAGACGAACGCCACACCGCCGGACATGCCGGCACCGAAGTTGCGTCCGGTCGCGCCGAGCACGACCACCCGTCCACCGGTCATGTACTCGCAGGCGTGGTCGCCCACGCCCTCGACCACCGCTGTCGCGCCGGAGTTCCTGACCGCGAAACGCTCACCCGCGATGCCGCGGATCAGGGCCTCGCCGCCGGTGGCGCCGAACAGGATCACGTTGCCCGCGATGATGTTCTCCTCGGCGACGAACCCGTCGGCGGCCTGCAGCGGCGGGCGCACCACGATGCGTCCACCAGACAGTCCCTTGCCGACGAAGTCGTTGGCGTCGCCGTGCAGGCGCAGCGTCATGCCCTTCGGGACGAAGGCGCCGAAGCTGTTGCCCGCGGATCCGGTGAAGGTGATGTCGATGGTGTCCTCGGGCAGGCCAGCACCGCCGTACGCCTTGGTCACCTCGTGGCCGAGCATGGTGCCGACCGTCCGGTTGACGTTGGTGATCTTCGACTCGAACTTCACCGGCTGACCGCTGTCGATGGCCGCACGACTCTGTGCGATCAACTGCTGATCCAGCGCCTTCTCGAGCCCGTGGTCCTGCGAACCGGTGCAGTACAGGTCCTGATCCATGAAGGACGACTCGGTCTTCGCCAGGATCGGCGACAGGTCGAGCTTGGATGCCTTCCAGTGCTCGAGCGCCTCGGTGGTGTCCAGAGCGTCGACCTGGCCGACCGCCTCGTTGATGGTGCGGAAGCCGAGCTCCGCGAGGAGCTCACGCACCTCCTCCGCGATGAACATGAAGAAGTTCTCCACGAACTCGGGCTTGCCCGCGAAACGCTTGCGCAGCACCGGGTTCTGGGTCGCGACGCCCACCGGGCAGGTGTCGAGGTGGCACACGCGCATCATGATGCAGCCGGAGACCACCAGCGGCGCGGTGGCGAATCCGAACTCCTCGCCGCCGAGCAGCGTGGCGATGATCACGTCGCGGCCCGTCTTGAGCTGGCCGTCGACCTGCACCACGATCCGGTCGCGAAGACCGTTGAGCAGCAGCGTCTGCTGGGTCTCGGCCAGGCCGAGCTCCCACGGCGCGCCCGCGTGCTTGACCGAGGTCAGCGGGGTGGCGCCGGTGCCACCGTCGTGACCGGAGATCAGCACCACGTCGGCGTGCGCCTTGGAGACACCCGCGGCGACGGTGCCGACACCGATCTCGGAGACCAGCTTGACGTGGATACGAGCTGCGGGGTTCGCGTTCTTCAGGTCGTGGATCAGCTGTGCGAGATCCTCGATCGAGTAGATGTCGTGGTGCGGCGGCGGCGAGATGAGGCCGACGCCCGGGGTGGACCCGCGCACCTCGGCGACCCACGGGTACACCTTGTGCGGCGGCAGCTGGCCACCCTCGCCGGGCTTGGCACCCTGCGCCATCTTGATCTGGATGTCCGTGCAGTTGCTGAGGTAGTGCGCGGTCACACCGAACCGGCCGGACGCGACCTGCTTGATCGCGGACCGGCGCCAGTCGCCGTTCGCCTCCACCTCGAAGCGCGACGGATGCTCTCCGCCCTCACCCGAGTTGGAGCGACCGCCGAGACGGTTCATCGCGATGGCCAGCGTCTCGTGCGCCTCGGCGGAGATGGAGCCGTAGCTCATCGCACCGGTCGAGAAGCGCTTGACGATCTCGGAGGCGGGCTCCACCTCGTCGATCGAGATCGGCTGGCGCACACCGCTCTTGAACTTGAACAGGCCACGCAGCGAGGCCAGGCGCTCCGACTGGTCGTCGACGAGCTTGGTGTACTCCTTGAAGATCGAGTACTGGCCGGTCCTGGTGGCGTGCTGGAGCTTGAACACCGTGTCCGGGTTGAACAGGTGGTACTCGCCCTCGCGGCGCCACTGGTACTCGCCGCCCACCTCGAGCTCGCGGTGCGCGCGCTCCTCGGGACGGTTCAGGTACGCGGCCGCGTGCCGGATGGAGATGTCCGCTGCGAGCTCGTCGAGGCCGATACCGCCGAGGCTGGAGTTCAGCCCGGTGAAGTACTCGTCCACCAGCTCCTGCGACAGGCCGATCACCTGGAACAGCTGCGCGCCCGTGTAGGAGGCGAGCGTGGAGATGCCCATCTTGGACATCACCTTCAGCACGCCCTTGCCTGCGGCCTTGATGTAGTTCTTGACCGCGTCCTCGAAGGCGATGCCGGTGAGGTCGCCGCCCTCGATCATGTCCTCGATCGTCTCGAAGGCCATGTACGGGTTGATGGCCGCGGCGCCGAAGCCGACGAGCGTGGCCATGTGGTGCACCTCGCGGGCGTCACCGGTCTCGATGACCAGTCCCACCTTGGTGCGCGAGCGCTCCCGGACCAGGTGGTGGTGCACGGCCGAGGTCAACAGCAGCGACGGGATCGGGGCGAACGTCTCGTTCGAGTTCCGGTCGGAGAGCACGATGATCCGGGCCCCGCCCGCGATCGCCTCGGACACCTGGAAGCGGATGTCGTCGAGCGCCTTGCTCAGGCCCTTGCCGCCGTCGGCGACCCGGTACAGGCCGGGCACGACAACCGAACGCAGGCCGGGGAAGTCACCGTCGTCGTTGACGTGGACCAGCTTGGCGAGGTCGTCGTTGTTCAGGATCGGCTGCGGCAGCGCCAGCAGGCGGCAGGACGCCGGGCCCGGGTGGAGCAGGTCGCCCTCCGGTCCCATGCTGCCGCCGAGGCTGGTGACGACCTCTTCGCGGATCGCGTCCAGGGGCGGGTTGGTCACCTGTGCGAACAGCTGCGAGAAGTAGTCGAACAGCAGGCGCGGGCGGGCCGACAGGACCGCGATCGGGGTGTCGGTGCCCATCGAACCGAGCGCCTCACCGCCGGTCTTGGCCATCGGCGCGATGAGGACGTTCAGTTCCTCGTTGGTGTACCCGAACATCTGCTGACGGATCAGCACCCGCTCGTGGTTCATGTGCACGTGGTCGCGCTCGGGCAGATCGGCCATGTGGACCAACCCGGCGTCGAGCCACTCCTGGTAGGGGTGCTGGGCCGCCAGCTCCGACTTGATCTCGTCGTCGCTGATGATCCGGCCCTGCGCGGTGTCGACCAGGAACATCCGGCCCGGCTGCAGACGGACCTTCTTGATCACCTTGGCGGGATCGATGTCGAGGACACCGACCTCGGAGGCCATCACGACCAGTCCGTCGTCGGTCACCCAGATGCGGCTCGGGCGCAGACCGTTGCGGTCGAGCACGGCGCCGATGACGGTGCCGTCGGTGAAGCACACCGAGGCGGGTCCGTCCCAGGGCTCCATCAGCGTGGAGTGGTACTCGTAGAACGCCCGGCGGGCCGGGTCCATGCTCTCGTGCCGCTCCCACGCCTCGGGGATCATCATCAGCACGGAGTGCGGGAGGCTGCGGCCACCGAGGTGCAGCATCTCGAGCACCTCGTCGAAGCGCGCGGTGTCGCTGGCACCCGGGGTGCAGATCGGGAAGATCTTCTCGAGCGCGCCTGAACCGAACACGTCGGACTCGATGAGCGACTCGCGAGCGCGCATCCAGTTCTCGTTGCCGGTGACGGTGTTGATCTCACCGTTGTGTGCGACGCGCCGGAACGGGTGCGCCAGCGGCCACGACGGGAAGGTGTTGGTGGAGAAGCGCGAGTGCACGAGGCCCAGCGCAGACTCCATCCGCTCGTCCTGGAGGTCCAGGTAGAAGCTCTTGAGCTGCGGCGTGGTGAGCATGCCCTTGTAGACGATGGTCTGGCCGGACAGGCTCGGGAAGTACACCGACTCGCGGCCAGGGCCGTCCGCACCCGCCCCGCCGTCGCCGAGCTCGTGCTCGACGCGCTTGCGGACCACGTAGGCGCGCCGCTCCAGGGCCATGCCGGTGATCGACGCGTCGGCCGCCACGACGAAGACCTGCCGGAACGTGGGCATCGCGTCGCGCGCCATCGCACCAAGCGAGGAGTCGTCGGTGGGGACCTCGCGCCAGCCGAGGACCGTCAGGCCCTCCTCCGCGGCGATCTTCTCGACGCCCGCGGCGGCCTCGTCGGCGGCCGCGGCGTCCTGCGGGAGGAACCCGATACCGGTCGCGTAGGCACCCTCGGCGGGCAGGTCGAAGTCGACGACCGCGCGCAGGAACGAGTCCGGGACCTGCAGCATGATGCCCGCGCCGTCGCCGGTGTTCGGCTCGGAACCGGCAGCACCACGGTGTTCGAGGTTCACCAGCGCGGTGATGGCCTTCTCGACGATGTCGCGGCTGCGTCGCCCGTGCATGTCGACGACGAACGCGACACCACAGGCGTCGTGCTCGTTCGCGGGGTCATAGAGGCCCTGGGGTCCGGGAGACCTGTGGCCTGGAAATTGCTTCATACCTAGCCTTCGTGTGCGTCAGATGCACAGACGACCAGCAACGCTGATGGCCATCACGTGGCAATACAAAGCGCCGACGCAACACTGGGCCGGCGCGCCCATTCAGCTGCGGCGGCAGACGGTGATCGGGATGTGTCCCCGCCTCCGCCGACGTGGCTGAGTGACTATCTGGACGGTTGTGTGTCCAGCATGTTCCGAACACGATAATTCAGCACCCCCGTTGAGCGCCAACTTAGGTTAGCCTTTTTGGCCGCCTGACCAGTGCATAGGTCGGGAATCCCGGCGCTCATGGGCCGTCGGAATCCGCCCCGAGCAGAGCGCGCATGACCGCCTCGATCTCGCTCGCGGGATCGAATTGTGCTGCGGGCGTTGACAACTGATGCAGGATCATCCCATCCACGTAGTCAGCCAGGATTCGGCACACCCGCTCCGGCTCGGCCGTTCCGAGCCCCGCGAGCAGTCCGGTCGCCCAGGAGAGGAGTTCACCCCTGGCCCGGCCGAGCGGGGTGGCCAGCGCCGGCTCCGCCACCGCGGCGACGACCAGCGCGTACCGAGCGGCGGTCCGAACCCGGTCCGGTCCGGTCGCCGACCGGACGAACGCGGTCATCCCGGCGACGAACTCGTCCACCGAGACCGGCTGGGGCACCGCCGCGAGCGCGCTCCAGTCCTCACGATCGCGCTCGACGAGCCGGAGCATGACCGCCTCCAGCAGCGATTCCCTGGTCCGGAAGTAGTTCGAGGTGGAGCCCTGCGGGATGCCGGCGACCTCGTCCACGGCCCGGTGCGTGATCCCACGGAGGCCGCGGGTGCCGAGCACCTCGATGGCGGCGTCGAGGACGCGCTCGCGCTTACCGGACATGCTGCGACACTACAACAGTAGTATTGTCACTACATCCGTAGTAACGTGTCGGATATGAGGCGAACAGCAACCGTCGTCGGCGGCGGCATCGGCGGCCTCACCGCCGCGAACTACCTGATCCGGGCCGGATGGGAGGTTCGGGTGCACGAACGCGCCGATGCGCTGCCCGACACCGGCACCGCGCTCGGCCTGTGGCCGCAGGCGCTCGCCGCCCTCGACGCGATCGGACTCGGCGACCGGGCCCGAGAGCTCGGCGTACCGCAGTCGTCCGGCGCACTGCTGCGCCCGGACGGCACCGCGATCGCCCGCATCACGGTGCGGGGCGGGTCCACCACCCTGCTGTCGCGGCCCGCGCTGCTGAGCACCCTGGCCGCGCCGCTGGCGCCGGGAGTGCTGCGCTACGACACGACCGGCGACCGAACCGGCGACGGGGCTGACGTCGTGATCGCCGCGGACGGCATCAACAGCCGGATCCGGGACGCGGTGTTCGGCGAGCGCTACCGCCCCCGCCCGCTCGGGATGGCCGCCTGGCGGGGCTGGGTGTCCGGCACCGCCGACAACTCCGCCGAGACCTGGGGCGACGGCGCGCTCTTCGGGATCAGCCCGCGCGACGGTGGCCTGACGAACTTCTTCGCCGCGGTCCGCATGAAACCGGACATCGCGGGAGTGGAGCCTGCGGAACGACCAGACAACTCCGACGGCGGCGCCGCCTTCCTGCGCGAGCGGTTCGGCAGCTGGCACCCCGAGGTCCGGGCGATCCTCGACCGGCTCGACCCCGCCACGCTGCTACACCACGACCTCTACGAGAGCCCGGCGCTGCCGTCGTACGTACGGGGCAACGTGGCCCTGATCGGCGACGCGGCACACGCGATGGCACCGAACCTGGGCCGCGGAGCCTGCGAGGCGGTGGTCGACGCGGTGGCCCTCGGCAGGGCGTTGACCGAGAGCGCGGACGTGTCCGAGGCCCTGCGTCGTTACGACCGGCGCCGTCGGCGGCCCACCCGTGCGCTGGTACGCGCCTCGAGGACCATGGGGAAGGTGGCGACCACCACCCGACTGACGCCGCTGCGGGATGTCGCGATCGGCCTGGCGACCAGGCTCGGATGACGCGGGACCGCGAAAGGACCCCGAAATGACGACTGACCGCAGCGATCAAGTCAGCTGCGGTCAGTGTTGACGTAACCATAGCGTGACCGGATCGTGACTCGCTGGATTGTGAGAGACGTCACGAGCTTTCGTGTCGATCACCGGAGTCGGAGCATCGGCGACATCGCAGGAGAACACCCCCGCGGCCGACGTGGAGCCCACGCGATACGTTCGCCCCGTGACGGGAACACCGTTGGGACACACTGCCGATCGGCGGAGCTTCCGACGTCGGCAAGAGCCGGGTCGCAGCCCAACTGGCCGATGAGTCAAAGGACTACGCCTCGCGGGAGCCCCGTAGCGGGGTGCAGCGGCATCGGGCGCAGCTCGCATCGGGCGGGTGTTGAACGCCCCATCTGACGCGATGAGTTCGGCCACGGCCTCTTGAGAGACATATGGGCCAAATCAACCAAAAAAACGAGGCCACGAACTCTTTCGAGTTCGTGACCTCGTTCGTCGCAGTTCATCGAACTGCTCATGGTGGGCGAAGGGGGACTTGAACCCCCACGTCCCGAAGGACACTGGCACCTGAAGCCAGCGCGTCTGCCATTCCGCCACTCGCCCGAGCGACGCCGGAAACATTAACACGTGGCGGTCGGGAATGACGATTCGCCCCTTCGACCTGCGAAGGAAGCGATCACCCACACCGGCATCGGGCAAAGGTAGATATCATGCAGTGGCGGCATCGAGGCCGCGACACGCCACCGGGACCGGAGAGGAGCCACGATGGGGATCGTCCAGCGATTCGAGCGCAAGCTGCAGGGCGCCGTCGGGGATGCCTTTGCCCGGGTCTTCGGAGGCGGCGTCATGCCCCAAGAGGTGGAATCCGCACTCCAGCAGGAGGCCACCGACCGGGTTCAGCACCTCGATGGCGGACACCTGCTGGCCCCCAACATGTACGTGATCACCATCAACGAATCCGATCACGACGAACTGGCGACGGACCGGGACTTGACAGTCAAGGCCTTCGCCCGACACCTTGAGGGCTTCATCCGCGACCAGGGATGGCAGACCTATGGCCCCATCACCGTGCGGTTCGAACCGAGCCCGGCGTTGCACACGGGCCAGTTCCGGACCAGCGGGACGGTGGACCCCGACGCGGGGCGGCCACCGGCTCGTAGCCCAGGCCCGGAAGTGCACGCAGTCCCGCTACCTCGACCCTCCGCTCATCCGAACCCAGGAGCTGGCCCCATGACGCAGAACTCAGGCTACGACGCCAACCGCGAGCCCGCGGACAACGAGGGCCGGCCCGAATACCAGCCGGCATACGCCTCGAACGGGTACGCCAACGGCAACAGCTACCCCAGCGAGCAGCCGCGCAACAACGGCTACGCGAGCGAGCAGCCGCGCAACGGCTACGAGCGCCCCTACGGCGGCGGCTACCAGGATCCGTACGCGCAGGGCGGCAACGACCCGTACGCCCAGCCGGCGAACGATCCCTACGCGCAGGGCGCAGGCGATCCCTACGCGCAGCAGGGCGGCAACGACCCGTACGCCCAGCCCGCCAACGATCCCTACGCGCCGCAGGGCGGCTACCAGCAGGGCGCGCCGGCCTACCCGCCGCAGTCCCCCGCGTACCCGCCGCAGCAGCAGGGCTCCGGCTACCCGGCCCAGCAGGCCCCGCAGAGCTACGACTACCAGCAGGGCGCGTACGGCCAGGACTACCCGGCCTACGACCAGCAGCAGTACGGCGCGGGCGCGGGCGCGTACTCGGGCTTCGATGCCGACCGCACCTTCACGGTCACCCTGCAGCTCGAGGACGGCAGCGGCCGCAACTTCCAGCTCCGCGAGGGCCGCAACGTGATCGGCCGCGGTCAGGAGGCACAGTTCCGGCTGCCCGACACCGGAGTCTCGCGTCGCCACATCGAGATCCGCTGGGACGGCCAGGTCGCGATGCTCTCGGATCTCGGCTCGACCAACGGCACCACCGTGAACGGCGCCCCGGTTCAGGATTGGCAGCTCGCCGACGGTGATGTGATCCGCGCGGGCAACTCCGAGATCCTGGTCCGTATCCTCTGATCCGCCACGGCGGTAACAGCCGAACCAGCGGAAGCCTCTTCGGATTCCGTATGGTGGTTGCGCACCCATATAGCGATCGACACAGGCCGCATCGCCATAGGATGCTGCCTATAAAATGCCGGAGTTCGGGACCACCCGATCGCCACGAATGAGGAGGTGGACCGCCGTGCAGGGACTCATCCTGCAGTTGACCAGGGCGGGCTTCCTGCTGTTGCTGTGGCTGTTCGTCTGGGGCGTGCTCCGTGCCCTGCGCAGTGACGTCTACGCAGCCTCGGGTGTGCGTGTCCCGCCCCGGTATTCGCGGAGCGCCTCGGTGCTGCCCTCGTTCGGCAAGCCGAAGGTGGCCAAGTTCCTCATCGTCACGCAGGGCGCGCTGGCGGGCACCCGCATCACGCTCGGCGCGCAGCCCGTCCTGATCGGCCGAGCCGACGATTCCACCCTCGTGCTCACCGACGACTACGCCTCCACCCGGCACGCCCGGCTGTCCCAGCGCGGAACCGACTGGTACGTGGAGGATCTCGGATCGACCAACGGCACCTATCTGGACCGCGCGAAGGTGACCACCGCGGTGCGGGTGCCCCTCGGCACCCCGGTTCGCGTGGGCAAGACCGTGATCGAGCTGCGCCCGTGACCCTCGTCCTCCGTTACGCGGCCCGCAGCGACCGCGGCCTGGTGCGCTCGAACAACGAAGATTCCGTGTACGCGGGCGCCCGGCTGCTCGCGCTCGCCGACGGCATGGGCGGCCACGCCGCAGGCGAGGTCGCCTCCCAGCTGATGATCGCGGCCCTCGCGCATCTCGACGACGACGAACCCGGCGAGGACCTGCTGGGCAAGCTCGAGGCCGCCACCCGCGCGGGCAACGCCGCCATCGCCGATCAGGTCGAGGAGGAGCCCGAACTCGACGGCATGGGCACCACCCTGACCGCGATCCTGTTCGCGGGCACCAAGCTCGGCCTGGTGCACATCGGCGACTCGCGCGCATACCTGCTGCGCGAGGGCGTGCTCACCCAGATCACCCGCGACGACACCTTCGTCCAGTCCCTCGTCGACGAGGGACGGATCACCGCCGAGCAGGCGCACACCCACCCGCAGCGTTCGCTGATCATGCGGGCGCTGACCGGCAACGAGATCGAGCCGACGCTCACGGTCCGGGAGGCCCGCGCGGGCGACCGGTACCTGTTGTGCTCCGACGGACTCTCCGATGTCGTCAGCGACGAGACCATCTCGGAGGTGCTCGGCGAGGGGGAGCACGGCGAGTCCGCCGACCGGCTGATCGAACTGGCGCTGCGCAGCGGCGGACCGGACAACGTCACGGTGGTGGTCGCCGACGTCATCGACCTCGACTACGGCCAGAGCCACCCCATCGTGGCGGGCGCCGCCTCCCACGAGGACGAGGACGACTCCCCGCCGCCGGACACCGCCGCCGGACGGGCCGCCGCCATGCGCCCGCCGCGGGCGACCCCGCGCCGGGTGACCGGCCCGGTCGACACCGAGGCCGCGAAGCCGAAGCGACGACTGACCTGGATCCTGTTGGGACTGGGGCTGATCGCCGTCGTGGTCGTGGGACTCGTTGTCGGGCGCAGCCTGATCCGCAGCAACTACTACGTGGGTGCGGATGACAGCCGGGTGACCGTGCTGCGCGGCGTCCCCGGTTCCGTGTTCGGGTACTCGCTGCAGGAGGCGAACCTCGTCGGGTGCATCACCAACAGCGGCTCGCTGAGCCTGGTGACCCCGGACGCGGAGCCGACGAACTGCACCCTGCTGATGGTGGACGACCTGCAGCCCTCCGCGCGTGAACAGGTGCGCGCCGGCCTGCCGTCCGGGAGCCTCGACGACGCCAAGCGTCAGATGAGCCGTCTCGCCACCGCCGACCTGCTCCCGGTGTGCCAGAGCGTCACCGCCGCGCCCCCCGCGCCCCCAGCTCCCCCGGCGACCGGTGCCCCCGCCGCGCCGACCATCCCGGCCTCGCCGCCCACCCAACCGCCGCCGTCCGCGGCGCCGCCGACGCCCACCACCACCGCGGCGCCGCCGCTCAGCCCCTCCGAGTTGGCTCAGGCACAGGTGCCCGGGCAGAACTGCAGGACCGGCCGCTGATGTCTGTCTCCGCGGCACCGTCGGGGCCCTCCTTCCCGAGTCCGGCCGGAGGGTTCGCGCCCGCACCCGTGCAATCGAACCGACGCAACGTCGAACTGGTGCTGATCTGCTGCGCCATCGCGATCACCACCCTGTCGCTGATCCTGGTCGAGGCGAGCCAGGAGCAGAAGATCACCCTCGACCTGGCCAAGTACGCGCTCGCCTATGCGGTCCTGTTCGTCATCGCCCACCTCGCGGTGCGCAGGTTCGCGCCGCACGCCGACCCCTTGCTGCTGCCGATCGTCGCGCTGCTCAACGGTCTCGGACTGGTGCTCATCCACCGGCTCGACCTCGCCGACGCCGCGACCGCGGCCTCCTTCGGGTGGGAGATCCCCTCCCCCGACGCCAATCAGCAGGTGCTGTGGACCGCGCTCGCGATCGCCGGCTTCATCGCGGTGCTGGTGTTCCTCGAGGACTACCGACTGCTGGCGCGCTACAGCTACACCCTGGGCCTTGCCGGCCTGGTGCTGCTCGCACTCCCCGCGGTGCTGCCGTCGTCGATGTCCGAGGTGAACGGCGCGAAGATCTGGATCAAGTTGCCGTTCTTCAGCATTCAGCCCGGAGAATTCGCCAAGATCCTGCTGATCATCTTCTTCGCCTCCGTCCTGGTGTCCAAGCGCGAGCTGTTCACAACGGCGGGCAGGCATTTCTTCGGCATGGACCTGCCGCGCGCCCGTGACCTCGGGCCGATCCTCGTCGCCTGGATCGTCTCCATCGGCGTGCTGGTGCTCGAAAAGGACCTGGGCACCTCGCTGCTGCTGTTCGGCACCGTGCTGGTGATGCTCTACATCGCCACCGAACGGGTCGGCTGGCTGCTGATCGGCGGCGGGCTGCTCGCGCTCGGGTTCGTGTTCGCCTATCAGCTCTTCGGCCACGTCCGGGTCCGGGTGAACACCTGGCTCGACCCGCTCGGCGACTACAACAACACCGGGTATCAGATCTCGCAGTCGCTTTTCGGGCTCGCAACCGGCGGGCTCGCCGGAACCGGCCTCGGCAGCGGGCGGCCGTCCCAGGTCCCGTTCGCGAAGACCGACTTCATCGTCGCCACGATCGGCGAGGAGCTCGGGCTGATCGGCCTGGCCGCCGTGCTGATGCTGTTCCTGATCTTCGTCATCCGCGGGCTGCGGACCGCGCTGGCGGTGCGTGACAGCTTCGGCAAGCTACTCGCCGCCGGGCTCTCGTTCACCGTGGCGATCCAGGTCTTCGTGGTCGTCGGCGGTGTGACCAAGCTGATCCCGCTGACCGGCCTGACCACCCCGTACATGTCGTACGGCGGCTCCTCGCTGCTGGCGAACTACCTGCTGCTGGCGCTGCTCATCAAGATCTCCGACTCCGCGCGGACCCCACCGAAGCCCACGAAGAAGGGACCCGCCCCCATCGCGGACGCACCGACCGAAATGCTGAGGCGCCCATGAACACGCCCCTGCGCCGCGTCGCGATGGCGGTCATGGTCATGGTGGTGGCACTCCTGGCCAACGCCACGTACGTGCAGGTCATCAAGGCCGACGACCTGCGCACCGACCCGCGGAACTCCCGGGTCCTGCTCGACGAGTACTCGCGTCAGCGCGGACAGATCTCGGCGGGCGGTCAGGTGCTGGCCGCGTCGGTCCCCACCGACGACCGGTACAAGTACCTGCGCACGTATCCGCCGAACCCGGCGGCACCGTCGAGCCCGTTCGCGAACGCGCCGGTCACCGGCTTCTACTCGATGCTCTACGGCAGCACCGGACTCGAACGCACCGAGGACCAGGTGCTCAACGGCTCCGACAACAGACTGTTCGGGCGACGGTTCTTCGACCTGGTCTCCGGCCGCGACCCGCGCGGCGGCAACGTGGTCACCACTCTCGACCCGGTCGTCCAGCAGGTGGCGTACGACCAGCTGACCGCCAAGGGCTACACCGGCTCCGTTGTCGCGATCCGGCCCAGCACCGGCGAGGTGCTGGCGATGGTGAGCACGCCCAGCTACGACCCGAACCTGCTGGCCAGCCACGACGGCGCGGTCAGCACCGAGGCCTGGGAGGCGCTGAACGAGGACGAGGACAAGCCGCTGCTCAACCGGGCCATCTCGCAGACCTATCCGCCCGGCTCCACGTTCAAGGTGGTGGTCACCGCCGCCGCGCTGAGCAACGGGGCAAACCCGGAGGAGCAGCTGACCGCGGCGCCGAACATCACGCTGCCCGGCACCAACACCACGCTGGAGAACTACAACGGCAGCACCTGCGGCGGCGGTCCGACCGCCACGCTGCGGGAGGCCTTCGCCAGGTCCTGCAACACGGCGTTCGTCGAGCTGGGCATCCGGACCGGCGCCGACGCCCTCAAGGACGAGGCCGCCGGATTCGGCATCCAGCCCGATTCGCCCGGCATCCCGATGCCGGTCGCGGACGGCACCGTCGGATCGATCCCCGACGACGCCGCGCTCGGGCAGTCCAGCATCGGTCAGCGCGACGTCGCGCTGACCCCGCTGGAGAACGCCGTGATCGCCGCGACCGTCGCGAACGGCGGCGTCCGGATGCAGCCGCACGTGGTGGCCCAGCTGCAGAGTCCCGACCTGTCGAACCTGGCGACGACGCACCCCGAGTCGCTGGGTCAGGCGGTGTCCCCGCAGGTGGCCGCGACGCTCACCGACCTGATGGTCGGCTCGGAGAACAACACCGGCGGCGGCAACAAGATCCCCGGCGTCCAGATCGCGTCCAAGACCGGAACCGCCGAGCACGGCAACGATCCCCGCAACACCCCACCGCACGCCTGGTACATCGGGTTCGCCCCGGCGGCGAACCCGGAGATCGCGATCGCCGTGCTCGTGGAGAACGGCGGCGACCGCGCCCTGGCCGCGACCGGAGGCTCGGTCGCGGCACCGATCGGGCGGGCCGTCATCGAAGCCGGACTGCGGCAGGGGGGCTGAGTCATGAGTCTGAACAACGGCGCGGTGATCGCGAACCGGTACCGGCTGCAGCGGCTGATCGCCACCGGCGGCATGGGCCAGGTCTGGGAGGGCGTCGACAACCGCCTGCACCGCCGGGTCGCGGTCAAGGTCCTCAAGTCGGAGTACTCTGCGGACCCCGAGTTCCTGGAGCGCTTCCGCACGGAGGCCCGCACCACCGCCCAGCTCAACCACCCCGGCATCGCGGGGATCTACGACTACGGCGAGACCCTCGACAGCATCGGCCAGTCCACCGCGTACCTGGTGATGGAGTTGGTCAACGGAGAGCCGCTGAACGCGGTGCTGGGGCGTGTCGGCCGGCTGGCGCTGCCGCACGCGCTCGACATGCTCGAGCAGACCGGCCGCGCCCTTCAGGTGGCGCACGAGGCGGGCGTGGTGCACCGCGACGTCAAACCCGGCAACATCCTGATCACCCCCGCCGGCCAGGTGAAGATCACCGACTTCGGCATCGCGAAGGCCGTCGAGGCCTCCCCGGTGACCCGGACCGGCATGGTGATGGGCACCGCCCAGTACATCGCGCCCGAACAGGCCCTCGGACAGGACGCCTCGCCTGCCAGCGACGTGTACTCGCTTGGCGTCGTCGGCTACGAGGCCCTCTCCGGCCGCCGGCCGTTCGTCGGCGACGGCGCACTGACGGTGGCGATGAAGCACGTTCAGGAGGTGCCGAGCCCGCTGCCTGCGGATCTGCCGCCGAACGTGCGCGAGCTGATCGACATCACAATGGCCAAGGACCCGGCCGCGCGGTACGGCAGCGGCGGCGAATTCGCCGACGCGGTCGCCGTGGTCAGGTCCGGCGCGCGGCCGCCGCTGCCAGGGGCGGGCCTGCCGCCGCGGCCGATGACGGGGGCGGTGCCGCCCATCGTCGGGACCCAGATGTTGCCGACGTCCCAGCGCGAATATGCTGGCCCCGATTCCGGGTCGGTGCCGGCGGTGGCGACGGGCATGACCAAGGGACAGAAGATCCTCGCGTGGGGCGGCGGCGGCCTGCTGCTCGCGGCCCTGCTGATCTCCGTGTGGATTCTCCTGTCCGGCGGTGACGGAGCGCCGAGCAATCCGACGCCGCCGCCGGTGACGACGACGCGGCCCGTGGTCACCACAACCACCCGCCCGCCCGTGACCACCACCACGGAGCGGACGACCACGACCGAGGAACCGACGACCACCACGACGGAACCGACCACCACCACCGAGGAAACTACGACCACCACGGAGCCGACGACCACCACGACGGAACCGACCACCACCACCACGACAGCGCCCCGCACGACCACCGCCACGACCACGCCGGACGTCCTCGAACCGGCCCCGCAAGGACAGCCATGACCACACCCCGCAAGCTCTCCTCCCGCTACGAGCTGGGCGAGATCCTCGGCTTCGGTGGCATGTCCGAGGTGCACCTCGCCCGCGACATGCGCCTGAGCCGGGATGTAGCGATCAAGGTGCTGCGCGCCGATCTCGCCCGCGACCCCACGTTCTACCTCCGTTTCCGCCGCGAGGCGCAGAACGCGGCGGCACTGAACCATCCGGCCATCGTGGCCGTCTACGACACCGGCGAGGCCGAGACCGACGGCGGTCCGCTGCCGTACATCGTGATGGAGTACGTCGACGGCGACACGCTGCGCGACATCGTCCGCACCGAGGGCCCCATGCAGGCCCGGCGCGCGATGGAGGTCATCGCCGACGTGTGTGCGGCGCTCGATTTCAGCCATCGCAACGGGATCGTGCACCGCGACATCAAGCCGGCGAACATCATGATCAACCGCGCGGGCGCGGTGAAGGTGATGGATTTCGGCATCGCCCGCGCGATCTCCGATGCCTCCAGCCCGATGACGCAGACATCCGCGGTGATCGGCACGGCGCAGTACCTCTCGCCCGAGCAGGCGCGCGGCGAGCAGGTCGACGCCCGCTCGGACGTGTACTCGCTCGGCTGCGTGCTGTTCGAGATCCTCACCGGCGAGCCGCCGTTCAAGGGCGATTCCCCGGTGGCCGTCGCCTACCAGCATGTCCGGGAGGACCCGGCCCTGCCCTCGAGCGTGAATCCGAACGTGCCGCGCGAGCTCGACTCGGTGATCCTCAAGGCGATGAGCAAGAACCCGGCCAACCGGTACCAGAGCGCCGCCGACATGCGCTCCGATCTGGTGCGGGTGCTCGGCGGTCAGCGTCCGGGCGCACCGATGGTGATGAACGACGAGGACCGCACCACGATCCTCGGCGCGGTGGACGCACAGAACCGGTACGGCGCGGCCCCCGTCTCGCCCCCGCCGGTGGCGCAGGCGGCCGCGCCTGCGCCGGAGGACGGCCAGCCGCGTAGTCGTAAGGCGGTGCGCGCGGTGCTGCTGTCGCTGGCGGCCCTGGCCGTGATCGGCATCGTCGGCGCGTTCCTGTGGTCGCTCGGCCCCGGCTCGAAGGCCGCGCAGGTCACGGTCCCGAACGTCGCCAACCAGTCCGCGCAGGACGCCCAGAACGCACTGCAGGATCTCGGTTTCCGGGTACAGAGCCAGCCGAAGCCGAGCGATAACGTGGCCTCGGGCAACGTCATCGCCAGCATCCCCGTCGCGGGAACCAGGGCCGACGAAGGCACCACGGTGACTCTCGACGTGTCAACCGGTCCGCAGGAGGTGGAGGTCCCGACGCTGACCGGCATGACACAGGCGCAGGCGGCGCAGGCGCTGAACACGATCGGCCTGCAGTTGGACTCGACGGTGAGCACCGCCGCGTCGACGCAAGACCAGCTGGACAAGGTGGTCGCGCAGAAGCCGGAAGCCGGGTCGAATGTCGCGCTGGACGGCGCCGTGAAGATCACCCTCGGCAGCGGACCGGAACAGATCCGGATCCCGAACGTCGTCGGCCAGACCCTCGACGTCGCGCAACCGAACATCGAGGGCGCGGGCTTCAAGGTCCAGGTCGAGAACATCGACTCCGGCAAGCCCAAGGGCGAGGTCGTCTCCACCGACCCGACCGGCGGCAGCGCGGCGGCCAAGGGCGCCACCGTCAAGATCCGGGTGTCGAACGGCAACATGGTCACGATGCCCAACCTGAACAACCAGAGCGTGTCGCAGGCGCTGGACTCACTGCGGCGCGCGGGTTGGACCGGATCCTCGAGCCAGCTCGTCCAGCATCCGGAGGCCACCCTGGAGACCGATCAGGTCGGCAAGGTGGTCACGCAGGCGCAGCCGGCGGGCTCGGAGATCTCCAAGACCTCGACCATCTCGGTCGGGATCGGTCAGCTCGGCATTCCCCGGTAGCCGGTAACCCGTTCCGTTGAGGGGCATCTTCGTGCGGTTCGACCGCGCGAGGGTGCCCCTCACGCGTAGGCGCGGCGTCCCGGACGCCACTGCTACCGAAAGGCCGGTTCGACGAACCGTTCGACGATCCGGCGTTCGGCCGCCGGGTCGCCTGCCGGCACGGTGAGCAACGAGATGACCACCCGCACGATCCACTGCGCGGCCTCCGCATCGGGCACGATGCCCGTCAACGCCGTGGCTACCCTGCCGAGTTCGGGAGACGACGCGAGGTAGTCGTCGCCGCGGCCGGTGCGGGAGTTCGTCAGCCACTGTGACAGCGCGGCATCCGCGCGCACGGCCGCGACGGAGATCAGGATCGCCTCGACGATCCGGCGGGAACCGCTCAGCGGTTCGACCTCGGCCGCGACCCGCAGGGCCACCGCCGCGGCGGCCGCGGAGACGACGCCCCCGACCAGAGCGGACTTGCCGCCGACGTAGCGGTAGAGCGTCGCGCGCGAACATCCGGCCCTGGCCGCGACATCCTCGACGCCGACCTGGTCGATCCCCCGCTCGAGGAACAGCTCGGCCGCTGCGGCATGGATCCGCTCAACCCCGATCGCGCGCCGGTTCCCGCCTGCCAGCCAGTCCTTGGCCGGATCCGATTCACGCACGGAACACCTCCTGGCGGCGTCTCACCGAAGTCTCACGGTGAGACGAAATTGTCTCTCAGTCTATAGCGGAGGCGGAGATGCAACGTCGTGAGCAGCGTGGGGCCGTCACCTTCTCCACGGCGTGAGATTTCCTGTTTGAGCAGGTCACGATGCCTGATCTCAACTTTTTCGAGCCCTTGACAGGCCACCGTCGGCAGGTGGACGGTGGTGGCGCTGAAACAGGTTCTACTAACGGTGGGAGATTCGATGACCGCGTTGCCACTCGAGGGGATCGACCTCTTCGATCCGGCGAATCTCGACGACCCGAACGGGCTGTACCGCACACTCCGAGAGAACTCACCCGTCCACCGGGTCCCGGGAACCGACTTCTATCTCGTCTCCACCTGGGTTCTGGTCACCGAGGCGGCGGCACGCGTCGACGACTTCTCCTCCAATCTGACCGGGGTCCTCGTTCAGCAGGCCGACGGGCCGCCGGTGACCTTCGACATGGACGGCGGCGGCCGGGCGGTGCACGTGCTCGCGACCGCCGACGACCCGACGCACGCCCACCACCGCAAGCTGGTGCTGCAGACGCTCGGCAAGAGGATCCGCGCGCTGGGCCCGACGGTCGATCTCCTGGTCGACCAGCTGTGGGCCGAGGGCGTGCGGGACGACCGGATCGACTACGCGACCGACATGGCCGACAAGCTGCCCCTCGCCCTCATCGCCCATCTCGTCGGCCTGCCCGAGAGCGACGTCCCGCAGCTCCTGACCTGGGCGTACGACAGCACGGAATTGCTCGGCGGAGTGGTCACCGCGGACCGGCTCGGGCAGCTCGTCACCTCGTCGGTCGAGCTCGCCGGCTACCTGCACACCCACTTCGTCCGGGCCAAGGACGATCCGAAGGACGACCTCATGGGTGTGCTGGCGCGCGCCTGCGCGACCGGTGACCTGACCGACGACGTCGCGGTGCTGATCCTCGTCCAGTTGGTCGGCGCGGGCGGCGAGTCGACGGCCGGGCTGATCGCCAGTTCGGCACGGCTGCTCGCCACCCACCCCGACGTCCAGCGCGCACTCCGCGACGATCCCTCCCTGATCGACCCCTTCCTCGACGAGGCGCTCCGGCTGGAATCCCCGTTCCGGGCGCACCACCGGCACGTCGTCGCGGACACCACGCTTGGCGGGGTCGCGCTACCCGCGGGCAGTCACGCCCTCCTGCTGTGGGGGTCGGCGAACCGCGATCCCGCCCGGTTCGAGCGTCCCGACGAGGTCGTCCTCGACCGCCCGGGCATCCGCTCCCATCTCGCCTTCGGCAAGGGTGCCCATTTCTGCATCGGGTCGGCGCTCGCGCGGATGGAGGCCCTCGCCGCCGTCACCCCGCTCCTCGAACGCAGCACCCGGATCTCCATCGCCGACGAGGCGAGCTGGGTGCCGAGCATCTTCGTGCGGCGCCACCTCCGGCTGCCGCTCCAGATCAGCTGACCGACAGCCCGACACGATCCCGACAGGACATCGAATGAACATCTCTCCGAGCGACCTCGTCACGGCCTTCTGCGCGGAATGGAAGGCGGGTGACGCGGCGTCGATCGCTGGATATTTCAGCGAAGACGCTGTCTACCACAACATTCCGATGGAACCACTGTTCGGACGCGCGGCCATCGCCGACTTCCTGGACGGCTTCATTTCGGCATTCGGAGGAATCGAGTTCACCATCCACCACCAGGCGTCGAACGGGACCGTCGTCCTCAACGAACGCACCGACCGGTTCACCCTCGGGGACAAGCACGTGGAATTGCCCGTGATGGGTGTCTTCGAGATCGAGGCGGGCGAAATCACTTCGTGGCGAGACTATTTCGACCTCGCCCCGATCACGGAGCTCATGTCCGGGCATGCCGACTGAGCTCGGCGCACGGCTCAGTTGTGGGTGAGCGCGGACCCCAGCGCCTGGGCGACCTCGGCCTCGAGCGTCGAGACGAGCGCCTCCGGCGGCCGCTGCCCGCACACCTCTAGCCAGTTCGCCAGCATCCGGTGGCCGCCCTGGGTGAGCACCGACTCCGGATGGAACTGGACGCCGTGGATCGGCAGCTCCCGGTGCCGCATCGCCATCACGATCCCGGTGTCGGTGTGCGCGGTGGCGATCAGCTCGTCCGGCATCGTCTCCGGCAGCACCGTCAGCGAGTGGTAGCGGGTGGCGGTGAACGGGTCGGGCAGCCCGGCCAGCACCCCGGTGCCGTCATGACTGACCTGGCTGGTCTTGCCGTGCAGCAGTTCCGGTGCCCGGTCGACGGTGGCGCCGAACGCTGCGCCGATGGACTGGTGGCCGAGGCACACCCCGAGCAGCGGGGTGCGGGCCGCCGCGCACGCCGCGACCAGGTCCATGCTCGCGCCCGCCCGCTGCGGCGTGCCCGGTCCCGGGCTCAGCAGCACCCCGTCGAACTGCGCCGCGACGGCGTCGCGGTCGGCCAGCTCCGGGTCGTCGTTGCGCCAGACAGTGGCCTTGGTGCCGAGCTGGCCGAGGTACTGCACCAGGTTGAACACGAAGCTGTCGTAGTTGTCGACGACCAGGATGCGCATTCCAGCAGGATATGCGGCTTCGTCGCCCGTGCGCGATCTGCACCCCACCTGGGGTACGGATCACGCACGAGCGGCGCGGCGGGCCTAGTTCGCGAACTTGGTCCGCAGCTGACCGGTATAGGCCGGCACGGTGAACGTCTCCGACGCCTCCTGGGTGTACCCAAGCCCGTAGCGGACCGCATACTGCTTGAAGGTGCGCACGCCGGGCTCGGCGGCGAGCGCGGCCTCGATCCGGGCCGGGTCGCCGATCGCCGTCATCTGATACGGCGGGCTGTAGGTCCGCCCGTGCAGCAGCAGCGTGTTGCCGATACAACGCGGCGCCGAGGTGTTGACGATGCGCTGGTCCTGCATCCCGACCGCGACCGCCCCGCCAGCCCATAGCGCGTTCAGCACGCTCTGCACATCCTGCTGATGCACGACGAGATCGTCGGGCGAGGCTCCGGCGGGGAACTTCCCGTCGGAGTCGCGGGGCGCGTCGGTGAGGGTCACCCGAACGCCGGGTCCGGTGACCGCAGCCAGGCCCGCCGCGGCCTCCAGCGCCCGGCTCTGCTCGAGGACGCCTGCGACATCGGAGTCGGAACCGGCCGCCTCGTCCTGGAGGGCGGCCAGCTGCGCGGCCAACCCGTCGCGCACCCCCGCCGCGTCATCCACGTCCGCCTGCGCGCTGCGCACGAGGTCGGAGAGCCTCGTAGTGTCTCCGCGCCGCAGCTCGTTGCCCTCCGAGACCGCGCGGGTGGTCGCCAACAGCAACCCGGTGACCACGCAGACCACCGGGACGCAGATCTTCCAGAAGAGTTGCCTGCGCCGCGGCGCCGCGTGCGCCGCAGGCCGGTGGGACACGGTCGGATCGGGTGCGGTCGGATCGGGTGCGGTCGGATCGGGTTCGGTCACAGCCGCCCGCCTCCTCCCCTGTCCGCTCGCAGGTCCAGCCAGCAGACCCTGCCCGGGCACGTCTGTGCTCGGCTAGCGTGTACTCACCACCGGTAATCTCGAATCTACCTGGTGGGCGTCGACGCCGACGCCGACGCAATCGCACGATCCACACTGAACCAACGAGGACGTCATGCCCAAGTCGAAGGTCCGCAAGAAGACCGATTACACGATCAATCCCGCGAACCGCACGCCCGTGAAGGTCAAGGTCGGCCCCTCCAGCACGCTCTACGTGTCGGTGATGCTCGGCTTCATGCTGCTCGGACTCGCGTGGCTGATCGTCTACTACCTGGCCGCGGACCAGATCACCTGGATGAACGACCTGGGGGCCTACAACTTCCTGATCGGCTTCGGATTCATGGTTGTCGGCCTCATCATGACGATGAGATGGCGCTGAGCTGGGGATATCCCCATTCTGACCGCATCAATTACATCGTTGTCATTCATCCCCAATGTGGATAAACCCTGTGGATAACTGTGGAGAGCCTGTGCACAACCCCGAAAACCCTGTGCACAACCCCGAGCTCGCATGGTCCACACCCACCGGTGCGCTGATCGCGACCGGTGTCGGCGGGGTGGCCATGCTCCTCGCCGCCGCGGCGGTGGCGTCGGATCCGGCGGGACGGGTGCTGATCGGCCTCGGCGCTCTCGGGCTACTGGTGATCACCGCACTGGGGCTGCGCCAGCGGCCGCGGCTCGCCGTGCTCGACGGCGCGAGGGGGATCGCGGTGCAGCGGCTGACCGGACGCCACGAGTACCCGGCGTCGGAGCTGAGCCGGGTCCGGATCGTGCGCTATCCGCGGCTGGGCCGTCGGGTGCCGATGCTGGAGATCGACGTGCGCCCGCCCGGTGTCGACGACGACAAGCTGATGATCTTCGGTCGCTGGGACCTCGGTACCGATCCCACCGATGTCTTCGAGGCGCTCGCCGGCCGCGGGCTGGTGCCGCCGGAGCGGCCGCGCCCGTAGCCGGCGAGGCGACTACATCCCGAGTTCGGACCGCAGCTGCGCCATCCGCAGCGCGATGACGCCGACCGAGACGACGGTGACGGCGGCGAGGCCGCCCCAGCCGAGCGTGCGCGCCTTCTGGCGCTCCGCGGGGGTGCCGAGGCTGCCGGGGGCGAACATCAGCGCCGCGGTGGCGGCGGCGCCCGCGACGAGCCCGCCGAGGTGCCCCCACAGCGAGATCCCCGGGATCGTCACGCTGATGATCACGTTGAGGGCGATGATCGCCAGGACCGGGCCGGGGCTGCGCTTGAGCCGCAGAAGGATCACCGCCTGCGCGCCCATCAGTCCGAAGACCGCACCCGAGGCGCCCGCGGTGACGGCGTTCACCTGGAAGGCCATCACGGCTGCCGAGCCACCGAGGATCGAGACGAGGTACACCGCGACGTAGCGGGAGCGCCCGAGGATGATCTCGGCGTCGCGGCCGATCACCCAGAGCGCGAACATGTTGACCAGCAGGTGGACGGCACCGAAGTGCAGGAAGCCGCTGCCGACGACACGAACCAGGTCGCCGTCGGCGACCGCGGGCGGCCAGAGCGCCCAGCTGGTGAACAGCGGCGAGCCGAGGTGGTTGTTCGCCACGTTGCCGGACTGGAGCACCGTGATCGCGTAGATCAGGACGTTGAGCCCGATCAGGACGTAGGTGACGATCGGGGTCGGCAGGCCGGTCCGGAGCTGCGCACCGGCGACGGTGCGGGCCGAGCGGGTGGTCTTGGCGTCGGCGGCGATGCAGTCGACGCAGTGCTGGCCGACGGCGGCCGGTCGCAGGCACTCGACGCACGCGGGACGGCCGCAGCGGGTGCAGGAGAGCGCGGTGGGCCGGTCCGGGTGCCGGACGCACCGCGGTTGGGGCGGGGTGCCGTCACCGGCAACGCCACCCCAACCGGGGTTGGTCATCTCGCGGTACCGATCAGGAGATGGTGATGCTGTTGATGACGACCGCCTCCAGCGGGCGGTCCGTGCGGTCCACCGAGGTTCCGGAGATGGCGTCGACGACCTTCTTCGACTCCTCGTCCACGACCTCACCGAAGATGGTGTGCTTGCGGTTGAGGTGCGGGGTCTTGCCGGTGGTGATGAAGAACTGCGAGCCGTTGGTGCCCGGGCCTGCGTTCGCCATGGCCAGCAGGTAGGGCTTGTCGAACTGCAGCTCCGGGTGGAACTCGTCGCCGAACTGGTAGCCGGGGCCGCCACGGCCGGTGCCGGTCGGGTCGCCGCCCTGGATCATGAAGCCGTCGATGACGCGGTGGAAGACGGCGCCGTCGTAGAACGGTCCGGTCTTGCCGCCCGAGGCGTTCTCGGTGCTGTAGTTCTGGGTGCCGTCGGCGAGTCCGACGAAGTTCGCGACGGTCTTCGGCGCGTGGTTGCCGAACAGGGCGATCTTGATGTCGCCGCGGTTGGTGTGCAGCGTTGCGGTTGCGGTCTGATTCGGTGAGGTCACTCCACCATGGTGCCATTCCGCCGTACGGAACATGTGCGACAGTGGACAGATGACTCGCGCGACGAAGTCCACCCCGGTTTCTGTCCCCGCCCCGGCCGAGCAGGCGCCCACCCTCGAGGTGGTACCCCCCGCCCCCGAATCCACCACGCTCAGTAGCGCATTGAGGCTCGCGCAGCTCGCGGCGCTCGGGTTCGCCAGGGGCACGGGAGGTGTCGCGAAGGGCACCGGAGTGGTGGCCAAGGGCACCGGAGCGTTGAGCCTCTATCTCGGCCGTCAGGGCTACACCCTGGCCAGGAAGGCACTGTCGTCCCGGCCGAAGGCCGTCCCCGCCCTCGCGCTGGTGGACGAGCAGGCCGTGGCGGCCGTGGCCACCGAGCAGGTCAAGGGTCGCGGCCGCAGGCGCGGCAGGCGTGCGCTGCTCGTCGTCGGTCTCGGTGCCGCCGTGGCGGCGGGCGCCGTGTACCTCAAGGAGCGTCGGCGCGAGGTGCCGCCTGTCGCCCCCGCTCCGCCGAGCCTGCAGGATTTCGAGAACTCCTGAGCGCCGCTGTCGCCGCGGCACAGCCCGCCGCGGCGACGGCCATCGACGACCACAGCATGGGCTCACGGCCGCCGGCGTCGCCGAACGCCAGCAGGCCGAGATTGACGGCCGCGTGGAACACGGTGGCGATCAACAGGCTGCCCTGACGCCCGTTGTCGAGGAGCACCGCGAGCAGGACGGACATCGCGATCGTCGCCGACAGGAAGGCCGCCGCATAGGCGGCGCCCGCCGCGAACACCTGCACGTGCCACACCCCCCAGACGGTCCCGACGAGCACGCCGGTGATCAGCACGGAGTGCCTCGTGCGCAGGTAGGGCTGCAGGAACCCCCGCCAGCCGAGTTCCTCCCCGTATGCCCCGACGCACTGCGCAAGGACCAGCAGGCCCAGCGGCGCCGCGCCGGCGCGGACGGCCGAGAAATCGGGGCCTGCGCCGAGGGACACGAGCACCGCCGCCGGCAGCGCCAGGATGATCACAACCGAGCCGCTCGCGGCCGCGAGGATGGCCGGGTCGGGCCGCCACAGGCTCACCGCGAGCGGCGGCCGCCATCTGCCCCGCCACACCAGCAGGACCGCCGCGACCGCGATCGCGGGTGCGAACTGCACCAGTTCGAGCAGGTCCGGGTCGGGGCCGGTCACTGCCTGGAGCGCCACGAGGACGCCGCCCGCGAGAAACGCCACCAGCACGTACACCGTCGTCGGCGCCCACCTGCGGGGCGGGGCTGCGTGGGTCGTCATGCCACGAGCATCGCGGCTCGCCGACGGCAGCACATCACCCCACGGTATCGGTGGCCCCTGCTACCGGAGGGCCAGGAGGCGTCAGGATGAACAGGTGCTCGGTGCCGGTCGATCGTGGAACCGGTCGACCATGTAGGTCAGTGCCTCGGGCAGTCCGAGGACAAGCGGCGCAGCGTGGTTGATCACGGAGCCAGGCAGGACGCTCGGGAGCGGGTTCTCGGTGAACTGCACCGTCGCGCCGCGACCGCACCAGGCCGCGGCCAGCTGTTCGGCCTGGCCGAAGGGCACCACGTCGTCGTGGTTGCCGGACTGGATCAGCACCGGCCCGGTCGGCGTCCTCGTGCCGATCCGCTGTCGCTCCAGCAGTTCCTTCGCCAACGGCAGCCGGTCGAGCACCACGGAGAGCGATTCGCCGCTGCGGGTGTACTCGTTGGTCTTCTGGAAGGCGAAGCGCGCACCGGTCTCGATGACGCAGTAGTTCCGCGTCTCCGCCAGCATCGCCTTGCCCTTCTCGTTGAGCTCCGCCTCGATGAGCGGCCGGGACTCGGGGTAGGCCTGGGCCAGACCGTTGATCGCGTAGCCGATCGCGCCGGTGAGGAAGGAACCGTCGATCTGCGCCAGGGTCGCGGCGAGGTCCGCGGGGGGCGCCCCGGCGTAGGTGCCCTTCACCTGCAGTTCCGGCGCGTAGTCGGCGGCGAGCTCGGACGCGGCCGCCGCGGCGCCGCCACCCTGCGAGTACCCCCAGAATCCGACCGGGCCTGCCGGGGTGATCGAGGTGCCGGGCAGGTTCTTGGCGGCACGGGCCGCGTCCAGCACCGCGTGCGCCTCGGCCGCGCGGTTGACGTAGGTGTGTATGCCCGGCGTGCCCAGGCCGTCGTAGTCGGTGACGACGACGGCGATCCCCTGCAGCAGCAGCGCGTTGATGCCGAGCACCTCGTACTCGGTCATCAGGCCGATCGGTGCCTGGTAGGTCAGGAGCTGGTTCAGCAGCTTGGAGGGGGCGCACTGGTCGCCCTGGCCGTGGGTGCCGACCGCGAGGCTGACCAGGGGCCGGGGTCCGGGGCCCTCCCACTGCCGCTGCGGCTCGAGGTAGGTGCCGGTGACCGCGTTGGCCGCGCCGTTCGCGTCGGTGCTGCGGTACATGATGCGCCGTCCGTCGGCGGGGAACGCTCCGTCTGTTCCCGGCACCCGGAGCGCGAGTTCGGACGGCTCGCTGCGGATCAGGTCGCCGGGTGCGCTCGCCGTCAGATCGGCAGGCGGCGTGTAGAAGTCCGCGGGCGCCGCGGCGGCGGCGGGCGCCGCGATCGCGGCCACGACCACCGACAGGGCGGCCGCCACGACCGCACCCCGCCACCCGATTGCGCGCACACTCTTGTCCACCGTCGACTCCGCCCCGTGTTCGTTGACTCCGAACACGAAGCCGTACGCACGGTAACACATACTTTTCGCGCGACGGTCGGGCCGATTCGGGCTCTCGGACACGCGACCGCGCGGCACCGAAACCAATTGCTGCACAGGTTTGTTCACAATTGCACAGGCACGGCACCGGTCGCCGAGTGTGCAGCTACCGTCCGCCCCTCTCGGCATTTACGCCGACACCTGCACACTCGGCGATGCACAGCGCACAGCCCGCGACCAGGAGCTGATCGCGGGCTGTGTGTTTGTCGTGTGTTGCTGTGCGGGCGCAAATCAGGGCGCCGCGGGTGCCGGCATCCCTGGCAGGGTCGGAAGCGGCCCGACGAAGTTGAAGAACGCCGCCCGCAACGGTTCCCCGCCGACCATGTCCAGCCCGATCACACCGCCGATGAGCGAGCCGATGATCGATCCGGGGAAGCAGCCGGCGAGCACGCCCACCACGCAGCCGACGAGGAGCCCGATGATCCCGCCGACGGTCTGCCCGACGATCCCGCCCATCTGAGCCTTCTGGATCTCCCCCATCAGGCGCTGTTGGTCCGCGGGGTTGTCCCAGGCGACCGGTTGGACGGCAGAGGGAAGCAGTGTCGGCGTCAATGTCAGGCTCCGGCCGCCGTCACCGATCGCGGGCGCGATCGCGTGCGTCTCACCGTTCACCCGGTACGCGAGGGGAATCGTGCCGATGGACGATCCGTCGCCCCGGAGCACGCTGACCCCGGTCCCGTCGCCGGAGACCCGGAACACGCCCGCGTCGAGCAACGTGACGACCGAGTTCCCGCCCGGCGTGAGTCCCGTGGTGTATCCGACGCCCTGGTCCCTGCCTTGCATCTGAGCACCGACCAGCGCGGCTGGGTCGGCGTGCGCGGTGACCGCCCCGGCGCCCATCGCGGCCGTCACGAACAGTGCAGTGGCGACAATCTTCCTGAGTTTCATGTCGGCTCCCGGGTTCGGTTGCGATTTCCCCCAGCCGAACAGTAGTCGAGCGCATGTGATCTCGAACACAATTCGATGAACTTGCCCCGGCATGCGATCCGCTTGTGACCTTCGCCCCTGTCAGCAAAAAACACCCCCCACCGGAGAGTGAGGGGTGTTGATGTGACGCTGTGTCCGATTGTGTTGCTGCTGTGGAGCCTAGGAGATTCGAACTCCTGACATCTGCCTTGCAAAGGCAGCGCTCTACCAACTGAGCTAAGGCCCCGTCCGCGCTAGCGGCTGGTGACCTCGTGCCATACATCCTGGCTGCGGCGCTGCGACCGCAGCTTCGTCAGCCCGAAGAGAACGGTCACAACGGCTGCCGCGAGAAGCAGTACCTTCATGCTCGAACCCTTCGTCGGCACGGGGAGTGGGCCTAGGAGGACTTGAACCTCCGACCTCTTCCTTATCAGGGAAGCGCTCTAACCGCCTGAGCTATAGGCCCTTAACCTCGGTCCGGGAGACGCATCGAACTTGTCTCCCTGAACCGAGGCATGAGATTACCCCACCGACCGGCCGCGACCAAAACCGGCCCGGCGGGGAACCGAAACCCCTGGTCAGTCGCGGTCGGCGAGGGTCACTTCGACCCCACCGACAAGGTCCGTGCAGAGGTTGTAGATGAACGATCCGATCGTCGCGAGGGCGGTGAAGAGCACCACGTTGATGGCACCGATCAGCGCGGCGTAGCCGAACACCTGTCCCGCGCTGACAAGGCCCTCGTCGCCCGTCTCCGAGACGATGTCGGTGAAGGCGTTGTTCAGGCGATCCCAGACACCCATGCCGTCGAGCACGACGTACAGGAATCCGACGGCGAACATCCACACGAAGAACAGCGCCACCGAGATCACCAGGGACACCTTGAGCGTCGACCAGGGGTCGACCTTGCGCACCTGGATGGTCGCGCGCAACGGGTCGCCCGCGACCGCATCGATCGGCACCGCAACGAGCGCGGGCTGCGCACCCGTCTTGGGGCCCGCGCCTGCTGCCGCCGCGGGGGCGTCGCCGGGCAGCGGATGCTTGACCGCGGACAGGTCCGGCAGGTCCTTCGCCAGATCGGAGCGGTCGATGTGCCGGGTGGGGCCGTCGATCACCGCCGACTTGGCCTTGGCGGCCTCCTTGCGGGCCGTCTTCGCCGCGTCGGCACCCGACGGAGCTCCCGCCGCGGGCTTACCGGCCGCAGGAGCACCGGGACTAGTGCCCTGGCCGCTCGGGGTCGAGACCGGACGCGTGGCGGGTGCGCCCGCCGGAGCACCCGGACGCGTCGCCGGACCACCCGCGGGCGTCGCGGGGCGCGCACCCGAACCGCTCGTGGGCGATGCCGGACGCGTACCCGGTGCACCCGCGGGGGCACCCGGACGCGTTGCGGCGCCGCCGGTGGGCGACGCCGGACGCGTACCCGGCGCGCCGGCCGGAGCACCCGGACGCGTGCCCGCGCCGTTGGCCTGGCCGCCGTTCTGCTGCGGACGCTGGCCGGGCGCCTGGGTCGGAGCCTGGGTCGGCCGGCCACCCTGCGGGGCGGCCGGTGCGGCGCCGCCCTGCGGCGGAGCACCTGCGGGCCGCGATCCCTGCGCGGGCGTCGCCGGTGTCGTGCCGGACGGCGGAGCCTGCGCCGGACGGGACGGTCCGGTCGGCTGCTGCCCCTGCGGCGCCTGCCCCTGCGGGCGCGGCGGTGTCTGGCCCGTGCCCTGTGCGGGCGGGGCCGGACGGTCCTGGCCGGGAGCCGTGGCGGGGGCCTGCTGCGCGGGGGCGGCAGGCTGTCCTGGTGCCGACGTCGCCGCCGCCGGAGCGTCGGTCTTGGCGGGCGCCTGCGCGTCGGGCTTGGCAGGCGCCGGGGTCGAGGGCGCCGGTGACGGAGTCCCGTTCGTCCCCTCCTGCTTACCTGCCTGCGGCTGAGCGCCCGGACCGGCAGGTGACCCCTGCCGGTCGCTGCCGGGCTGGTTGGGAGTGCTCACTAAGACTCCTTCGATCCGTCACTCGCGGCGGTGTCGGACTCATCGGGTTCATCGGCGTTGCGCGCGATCGCGAGCAGGGTGTCACCGTCCCCGAGATTCATCAACCGCACGCCCTTGGTCTGTCGGCCGGCCTTCCGCACCTGCTTGGCCGCGGTGCGGATCACTCCCCCGCCGGAGGTGATGGCGTAGAGCTCGTCGTCGTCGTCGACGATGAGCGCTCCGACCAGGGTGCCACGACGCTTGTCGTACTGAATCGTCAGCACGCCCTTGCCGCCGCGGCCCTGGACCGGGTAGTCCTCCATCGCGGTGCGCTTCGAGTACCCACCCGAGGTCGCGACCAGGAGGTAGGTGCCGTCACGCACGACGTTCAGCGAGAGCAGTTCGTCGTCGCCGTTGAAGCGCATGCCCTGCACGCCGGAGGTGGCGCGGCCCATCGGCCGCAGCGCCTCGTCGGTGGCGGAGAAGCGGATCGACTGACCCTGCGCCGACACCAGCAGCAGATCGTCCTCCGAGGAGGCGAGCACCGCGCCGACCAGCTCGTCCTCGCCGCGCAGGTTCACCGCGACGATGCCGCCGCTGCGGTTGGAATCGAAGTCGGTCAGCTTCGACTTCTTGACCAGGCCGTTGCGGGTGGCGAGCACCAGGTACGGCGCGTCCTCGTAGGTCTTGATCTGGATGATCTGGGCGATCCGCTCGTCCGGCTGGAAGGCCAGCAGGTTCGCGACGTGCTGGCCGCGTGCGGTGCGGCTGGCCTCGGGGAGCTCGTAGGCCTTCGCCCGGTACACCCGGCCCTTCGTGGTGAAGAACAGGATCCAGTCGTGGGTCGAGCTGACGAAGAAGTGCTTGACGATGTCGTCCTGCTTGAGCCCGGCGCCCTGGACGCCCTTGCCGCCGCGCTTCTGCGACCGGTAGAGATCGGTCTTGGTGCGCTTGGCGTACCCGGTCTCGGTGATGGTGACCACCACGTCCTCGCGGGCGATCAGGTCCTCGTCGTTGACGTCGCCGTCGGCCGCGATGATGCGGGTCCGCCGGTCGTCGCCGTACTTGTCGACGATCTCCTTGAGCTCGTCGCGCACGATCGCGCGCTGACGCTCCGGCTTGGCCAGGATGTCCTGGTAGTCCGCGATCTCGCGCTCGATCTCGGCGAGTTCGTCGATGATCTTCTGACGCTCGAGGGCCGCGAGGCGGCGCAGCTGCATCGCGAGGATGGCATCGGCCTGGATGTCGTCGACGGTGAGCAGCTCGATCAGCCCGGCCCTGGCGATGTCGACGGTCTGCGAAGCCCGGATGAGCGCGATGACCTCGTCGAGCGCATCGAGCGCCTTGACCAGGCCGCGCAGGATGTGGGCCCGCTCCTCGGCCTTGCGCAGCAGGTACTTGGTGCGCCGGACGATCACTTCGAGCTGGTGCGTGGTGTACAGACGGATCATCTGATCCAGCCGCAGGGTGCGCGGCACCCCGTCGACGATGGAGAGCATGTTGCAGCCGAAGCTGGTCTGCAGCTGGGTGTGCTTGTAGAGGTTGTTCAGCACCACCTTTGCCACCGCGTCACGCTTGACGGTGACGACGATCCGCATGCCGACGCGGTCCGAGGACTCGTCGTGGATGTCGGAGATGCCTGCGATCTTCGCGTCCCGCACCTGCTCGGCGATCGAGGTGATCAGGTTGTCCGGGTTCACCTGGTAGGGCAGCTCGGTGATCACGATCGTGGTGCGCCCCTTGGCGTCCTCCTCGATCTCCACCACGCCGCGCATCCGGACCGAGCCGCGGCCGGTGTGGTACGCGTCGCTGATGCCCTGGCCGCCGACGATCAGGCCCGCGGTCGGGAAGTCAGGTCCCTTGATCCGCTCCATCACCGCCGCCAGGGTGGCTTCCTCGTCGGCCTCGTAGTTCTCGAGCGCCCAGTAGATGGCCTCCGCGACCTCGCGCAGGTTGTGCGGCGGGATGTTGGTGGCCATGCCGACGGCGATGCCGCCGGAACCATTGATCAACAGGTTGGGGATACGGCTGGGGAGAACCGTCGGCTCTTGCGTCTTGCCGTCGTAGTTCGGCGCGAAATCGACGGTGTCGTGGTCGATTTCGCGGAGCATCTCCATCGCGAGCGGCGTGAGCCTGCACTCGGTGTAACGCATCGCGGCCGCGCCGTCGTTGCCACGGGAGCCGAAGTTGCCCTGGCCGTCGACGAGCGGGTAACGCAGCGACCACGGCTGGGCCATACGGACCAGGGTGTCGTAGATCGAGGTGTCGCCGTGCGGGTGGTAGTTACCCATCGTGTCGGCGACCGGTCGCGCGGATTTCACGTAGCCGCGGTCCGGGCGGTACCCGTTGTCGTACATCGCATAGAGCACGCGGCGGTGCACGGGCTTGAGGCCGTCGCGCACGTCCGGCAGAGCACGGCCCACGATCACGCTCATCGCGTAGTCGATGTAGCTGCTCTGCATCTCTTGCTGAATGTCGACGGGCTCGATGCGGTCGTGCCCCGTCCCCTCAGGCGGCAACGTGGTGTCGGTCATGAGCTCCTCTTCTACTCGGCTTCGCGTCTCCTCGCGGACTGGCCGCCTCGCAGGATGTCGCGCAACCACCAGAGTCTATAGGTGCAGGTCAGCTAGACCCGGCATCACTCGCGGATTGTCGGCAGTTACCACGGCGAACACACCGCGACGGCACTCGAGTCCGCAGGTCGATCGGCCGATCGCCGGGTCACCGAAGTCGGAACCGGCCCCCCGTCGAGGACGGGAGGCCGGGGTTGGCGCCGCGCATCGCGGCACCGAAACTGGCGTGAAGAGTGTTACCCGACCGGCTGACCGAGCCGACGCAGGGCGTACTCGGTGATCGCGACCAATCCGCCCTTGGCCGACTCCCGATCGCGGGCGTCGATGGACATGATCGGCACGTCGGCCGACACCGCGAGAGCCTGCCGGATGTCCTCGAGCGGGTAGCGCGGCGCATCGTCGAACTCGTTGACCGCCACCAGGAACGGCAGCTTGCGGGCCTCGAAGAAATCGACGGCGGCGAAGCTCTCGTCGAGCCTGCGGGTGTCGATCAGCACGATCGCGCCGATGGCGCCGCGGATCAGGTCGTCCCACATGAACCAGAATCGGTGCTGTCCCGGCGTCCCGAACAGGTACAGGACCAGGTCGTCGGCCAGGCTGATGCGGCCGAAGTCCATCGCGACGGTCGTGGTGGCCTTCTGCGGGACCCCGGTGAGGTTGTCGACGCCGTCGGAGGCGTTCGTCACCAGCGCCTCGGTCCGGAGCGGCACGATCTCGGAGACGGCCCCGACCAGGGTTGTCTTGCCCACGCCGAATCCACCGGCGATCACGATCTTTGTCGAGGTGACCCGATTCTGCTGGGCGCTAGATTTGGCGAAGTCCACCGAGGACCCTTTCGATGAGTTCCCGACGCTCGCTGTCGCTCGCGTCTTCTTGCAGAGTGGCCAGGATTCGCAGGTGGCCGGCCTCGACGAGGTCCGCCACCAGCACTCGCGCGACCCCGATGGGGACGCCAACCCGGGCGGCGATCTCCGCGAGGGAGGGCGATTGCGCGCACAACACCACGATGGTCGCCTCGATGTCGCCCAGCTCCCAGTTCCGGTTCTCCGGATCGGGCAGAACCTGGATCAGCGCCTCCAGCGCCAGCTCTACCGCGGGTTTCGTGCGCCCTGATGTGAGGGAGTACGGCCGGACCAGGCTGGGCCCGGTCCCCGTCTCTGCGTTGTGCTGCTCGTCCATGGCCACCTCGAAATCAGGTCCCGATACCGGCTCGCGGCGTCGCCTGCACCGAGGCGCCGACGCGATCGACCAGGAGTGCCATCTCGTAACCGACCTGGCCGATGTCGCAACCCGACGAGGTCAGCGTGGCGAGGTGTGAGCCGTCGCCCACGCTCATCAGCAGCAGGTACCCGTGCTGCATCTCGACGACGGACTGGAGGACGCCGCCGCCCTCGAACAGCCGGGAGACCCCGGCCGACAGGCTCGCCAGCCCCGACGTGACCGCCGCGAGCTGCTCGGCGCGGTCCAGCGGCAGGTGCGCACTACCGGCCATGAGCAGGCCGTCCGCCGACACCAGCACGGCGTGCGAGACGCCCGGCACCTCACGCGCGAAGTTCGAAACCAACCAATCGAGCGAGTAGCCGCCCGCGGATCCCTGATCCATGTTGAGCGCGGATCCCTGATCCATGTTCATCTGTCTCCTTAGATGCTGTTGCGTTCGGCATGGCTGGCGGCACGACCGTCGCGGATGCCCTTTTGGTGGCGGCTGAGCTTCTCGCGGATGGCGTCCGGGTCGCGCAGCTTGGCAGTGATCTTGTCAGCCCCGTTGACTCCACCCGGAACCAACTGGTGTCCCGGCTGCCGTTGTGGGAGTCCGGACTCGGTGTGAGCCTCCACGCGAGGGGCGCTGGCGCGCTGTGCGGCGTTCCAGCCCTCGTCCGCGGCCGAGGTCCAGTTCTTGCTCCCCTCCCCCGGCGTCGGCGTCGCCAACCAGTCCGAGACGATGCCGGTCGAGACCATGCCACTGAAGATCGGCGTCGTCTCCTGCGGGTGCAGGATCGGGCGCAACGGCTCGACATTCGCGCGCGGCTGGAAGAACGACGCGGTCTTCTGCGAGTTGACGCGGTAGCGGTGCTGCGTGGTGCCCGCGGGCTCCATCCCCTCCGCCATCGTGGCCGGTGCGGCCGGCGCCGATTCGACGACCGGGGTGGGCGCGGCTGCCGGGGCCGGAGCGCTCACCTCCGGATTGAGCTGGGGCAGACCGGTCGTCGCACCGGGAGTGCGCTGCGGCAGACCGCTCGCGCCGGGGGTGCGCTGCGGCAGACCGGCGGTCGGGGCCAGCGGGCTCGGCTGCGGCGACGGACTCGGTGCGGATGTAGCGGATGTACTCGGTGCGGACGGGCTGCTCTGAGCCAGATCCTCCTGTGCGGCCGAGGCGCGCTGCGCCAGAACCCCCAGCATCGCCGGGGTACGCCGCGGCAGTCCGTTCGGCTCGGCCGGAGTGCGCTGGGGCAGACCGCTCGGCTCAGCCGGAGTGCGCTGCTGCAGCCCGCTCGGCTCGGCCGGAGTGCGCTGCGGCAGCCCGATCGGACCAGTGGTCAGCGGTCCCGGACCCACGGTGACGGTGACAGGGACGGCAGGTTCCGCAACGGCGGGCTGCTCCCCGGTGACGGGGTAACCGTCGGAATCGACCGCGCCCTGTGGACCCGTCATCCCCATCGACATCGGCGAGACGAGTGCGCTGTGCGGGACGTGCACACTGACCGTCACGCCCTGATTGCGGGCGGTGTCGAAGGTCGGTCGCATCCGCACCGTCAGGCCGTGGTGGTCCGCGAGCCGGCTGGCCACGAACAGACCCATGTGGCGGGCCGTCTCGGGGCTCACCTCGCCACCCGAGGCGAGGCGGTCGTTGATGGCCGCCATCTCCGCCGCGGGGATGCCGATTCCGCGGTCGGTGATCTCGAGCAGGAGCCCGCCGTCGACGGCACGCGCGAAGTTGAAGGTCACCTTGCTGTCCGGCGGGGACGCCCGCAGCGAGTTGTCCAGCAGCTCGGCGAGCAGGTGCACGACGTCGATGGCGACGGTGCCGCTGATCGCGCCCTGCGGCGTGGCCTTCACCTCGACCCGCTGGTAGTCCTCGACCTCGGACATCGCGGCGCGCACGACGTCACCGACCTGAACCGGAGCGGAATGGCCGCGACGGGTCCTGGTGCCCGAGAGGATCAGCAGGTTCTCGCCGTTCCTGCGCATGCGGGCGGCGAGGTGATCGAGCCGGAACAGGCTCTCCAACCGCTTGGGGTCCTTCTCCTCGAACTCCAGGTTCTCGATCAGTCCGAGCTGCTGGTCGACGAGCGACTTGCTGCGTCGGGCGAGGGTCTCGAACATGTCGCCGATCTGCAGGCGCAGGTGTGCCTGCTCGCCGGCGAGCTTGAGCGCCTGACCGTGCATGTCGTCGACGGCACGCGCGAGCTGTCCGATCTCCTCGTTGGTGTGCACCGGAATCGGTTCGAATTCGGTCACCGCCGTGACGTCGCCGACCTTGATCTGCTCGATCGCCTTCGGAAGGTCCTCGTTCGCCACCTGGAGCGCCCCGCGCCGGAGTCGGCGGATCGGGCGGATCAACGATCGGGCAACCAACAGGCCGAGCGCGATCGTCGCGAGCAGCGTTGCGAGCACCACGGCGGCGTCGCGCATCGCCGCGGAACGGGTCTCGCTCGCCTTCGCGGCGACCTTGTTGGTGATCGAGCTCGTCGAGTTCTTGATCAGGTTGGTGTAGATCTGCTGGCTGGCGATCATCGAATCGCGCAGCTCGAACAGGGGCGGCTGACCGGAGGGCGCGGCGGACACCATGTCGGTGCGGTCCTTGACCGCCTGACGCAGCGTGGTCAGGGTCGGGTCGTCCTCTGGAAAGTACCGGGCCAGGACGTCGATGAGGGCCAACTCGGAACCGTTGGCCGAGATCAGCGCGGTATTGGGGGCCTTCGGGTTCTCGACGAGCGCGAGGATCGCCATCGTCTGCCCGAAGAGGCGGCGCTGCGCGGCCCAGGCGTCGACGAGCCGGTTCCCCTCTTTGAGGATCGTGTCGTCACCGATGGGGGAGATGACATCCGAGACGGTCTTGGCCGCGTCGTCCTGGATCGCGACAGTGCGGGCCGCGACCTCCTCGACGCCCATGTTCGCGATCTGCCCACGGAGCGCCTCGGTCTCGTCGATCAACCGTTCCACGTTGGCCACCACGGCGGGGTCCAGGTCGGGGTTCGCCGCAGTCTCGCGCATCGCGGCCATCATCTCGGTGACCTGTTCGGCGTCGGACGGGGATCCCGTGCGCGAAATGGCACCGCCGACGTACAGACCGAATGCGGTGTCCATGGCCAGTAGCGGCGCGACGATGGAGGTCTGGTCCGCCGCCTCGCTGAAGTGGGCGGCGGCGCTGAGCTCTTCCTGTACTCGGAGGGCACCGAGCACCATGGCGACGGTGACCGGGATCGCGACGACCGCGGTGACCTTCCAGCGCAGGCGCCATCCCTCGAGGTTCCACAGCCTGTTCGGCGGCGGCGTCTCAGTGTTCATGTTGCAAACTCACTTTCCTCCCAGGTCCGGCACGACGGCCTGCATTCGTGCCGTACGCCCGATCGCGGAAAGCGAGTTCGCCGGGGTACGAGTCGAGACAGACGCCTAGGCGGTACAGAAGTGTAGATGCCCAAGCGTTACACGTCGACATTTGAATGTTCCCAAGAAGTTATCGTTTCGTTATACAGGTAGTTGAAGCCGAGAAAATTGCGGCGTAACCGGCATCACTGACACCACTGGCACCACAACCAAATCAGCCGGGTCATGCGTTGTGACTCACATCACTATGCATGACCCGGCCGATGGGATGAAATCAGACGTCGAGGAAGCGGACATCCTTCGCATTTCGGGTGATGAAGCTGCGCCGGGCCTCGACGTCCTCGCCCATCAGGACGCTGAACAACTCGTCGGCGGCGGCTGCGTCGTCGAGCGTCACGAGACGGAGCACCCGGACGCTCGGGTCCATCGTGGTCTCCCACAGTTCCTTGGCGTTCATCTCGCCGAGGCCCTTGTAGCGCTGGATGCCGTCGTCCTTGTTGATCTTCTTGCCCGACTGCATGCCGGCCTCGAGCAGGCCGTCGCGCTCACGGTCGGAGTACGCGAATTCCGGCTCGGACCGCTGCCACTTCAGCTTGTACAGCGGCGGCTGCGCGAGGTAGACGTGGCCGTGCTCGATGAGCGGCCGCATGAAGCGGAACAGCAGCGTCATCAGCAGCGTCGAGATGTGCTGGCCGTCGACATCGGCGTCGGCCATCAGCACGATCTTGTGGTACCGCAGCTTCGCGATGTCGAACTCGTCGTGGATGCCGGTGCCGAACGCCGTGATGATCGACTGGACCTCGTTGTTCTTGAGGACGCGGTCGATACGGGCCTTCTCGACGTTGATGATCTTGCCGCGCAGCGGGAGGATCGCCTGGTACATCGAGTCGCGGCCGGACTTGGCCGAGCCGCCTGCGGAGTCGCCCTCCACGATGTAGATCTCGGACTTGCTCGGGTCATTGGACCGGCAGTCGGCCAGCTTGCCGGGCAGACCGCCGAGGTCGGTCGCGCTCTTGCGGCGAACCAGCTCGCGGGCCTTGCGGGCCGCCAACCGGGCCTGCGACGAGGAGACGGCCTTGTTCACGATCGTCTTGGCGTCCGCAGGGTTGGACTCGAGCCAGTGCGAGAGGTGCTCATTGCACGCCTTCTGCACGAACGACTTGACCTCGGTGTTGCCGAGCTTGGTCTTGGTCTGCCCCTCGAACTGCGGCTCGCTGACCTTCACCGAGATGATCGCCGCCAGACCCTCGCGGATGTCGTCGCCGGAGAGCGCCTGGTCCTTCTCCTTGACGAGCTTCTTCTCCTTGGCGTACTTGTTCACCGTCGCGGTCAGCGCGGCACGGAAACCCTCTTCGTGGGTGCCGCCCTCATGGGTGTTGATGGTGTTGGCGAAGGTGTGGACGGACTCCGAATAGCCGGAGTTCCACTGCATCGCGACCTCGAGCTCGTGCCCTGTGCCCTTCGCGGTGAACCCGACCACCGAGTTGTGGATCGACTGCTTGGTGCGGTTGATGTGCCGCACGTAGTCCTCGAGACCGCCGGGGTAGTGGTAGGTGCGGGTACGCACCGACTGCACCTCGGGCGTCTTGGTCTCGCCCGTCTCGTACTCGACCTCGGCGGCGACCTCCTCGTCGGTGATCCGCTCGTCGGTGAGGGTGATGGTCAGGCCCTTGTTGAGGAAGGCCATCTCCTGGAGCCGTCGGGCGACGGTCTCCGCACTGTAGGTGGTGGTCTCGAAGATGTCCGGATCCGCCCAGAACCGGGTGGTGGTGCCGGTCCGCGAGGTGGCCTCACCCTGGACCAGCTCGCCTGGCACCGCCATCGAGTAGGTCTGCGACCACTCGTGACCGTCGCGCGCGATGGTGAGCTCGACCTTGGTCGACAGCGCGTTCACCACCGAGATACCGACGCCGTGCAGGCCGCCGGAGACCGCGTACGAGTCGGAGTCGAACTTGCCGCCGGCGTGCAGCTGGGTCATGACGACCTCGACGGTGGGGACACCGGAGGCGTGCATGGCGACCGGGATGCCACGGCCGTCGTCGACGACCTGGATGCCGCCGTCCGCCAGGAGCGTGACCCCGACGGAGGTGGCGTAGCCCGCCATCGCCTCGTCGACCGAGTTGTCGACGACCTCCCAGATCAGGTGGTGCAGGCCCCGCTCACCGGTGGAACCGATGTACATGCCTGGGCGCTTGCGCACCGCCTCGAGCCCCTCGAGAACGGTGATGGAGGAGGCGCCGTAGTCCTGGTTGGGAGTGCTCTTGTCTGATTTCTGGGCAGCCACGGGCGGGTTGCACTCCTTCTCGTCTCCAAGGCGGTCGCGGCCTGTCGAGCGTCGGCCGCGGGGTTCCCGGCCCATCTTACTGTCACGTGCGTGGTCGGGGCCGCCAATGACACCCCTGACGTCCCCGTGGGCGCATTTTCGACCTCTCCGGTAGGTCGGAAGCTAGGTGGCGCGATCAGGAGTTGGCGGCGGTACCGTCCTCGCTGTCCCGGTCGCTGACAGCGTCGATGAACTCCACGCTCAGCCGGGCGAGGTCGGCCGCGTGGGAGATCGGGGACCAGTGACCGGCCGGGATCTCGCGGCGCCGCAGGTCCGGCACCCACCGATCGATGTCCTCGTAGCCGACAGGACGCACCGCGCGGTCGCGCGTGCTCAGGATCAGCTGGACCGGAACGGCGGTGCGCCGCTCCGCCGGGTGTCGCAGCTTGGGCCGGATGTTGGCCCGGTACCGCTTGAGTCCGGTGATCATGTCCGAGCGCAGGGTCGGAGCGGGGTGCGCGAGCGCCGGGTCCAGGCCATCGAAGAACCGCAGGAAGGCCGGCCAGATCCGCCACATGCCGAGACGGAACGGCAACGGTCCGAGCCCCGGCGTCTGGAACAACACCGTGTAGGCCGAGGCGACGGCCTGGGTCAGGCGCTTGTAGACCCCTCGCGGGGTCGGGTTGGTGAACCCGGCACGCAGCCAGGTCCCCAGGTGGTCGAGGTTGGGCCCCGAGACGGAGGTGTACGACGCGATCCGGCGCTCGGCGCCCGGCTCGCACACCGCCTGCCAGCTCTCCACCGATCCCCAGTCATGGGCCAGCAGGTGCACGGGCCGATCGGGGCTGACGGCATCGAGCACCGCGAACAGGTCCTGTGCCAGGAATTCCAGCCGGTAGTCCGCGACCGCGGTCGGCACCGTGGACCGGCCCGAGCCGCGGGTGTCGTAGCTGACCACCCGGAACCGGTCCGTCAGCTGCGGCACCACGTGCTCCCAGAGCTGGTGGGTGTCCGGCCAGCCGTGCACCAGCACAAGCGTCGGTCCGGCCGGATTGCCCTGCTCGAATACCGCCAGCTCGACCGAACCGCTGCGGACGGTGCGGGCAACCGCCGGCCTGATCGGGTGACAATCGTTGGCACTGTTGATCATTGGGTATTCCTTACCGTCAGAGATCGAGGACCAGGCGCTCGGACCCGGTCGATCGGGACACGCAGATCAGCATCGAATCCTCGCGCTCCTCGTCGGTCAGACGGGTCTCGCGATGGTCCGGTTCGCCCGAGATGACCCGGACCTTGCAGGTGCCGCAGAATCCCTGCTGGCACGAGTACCCGACGCCGGGCAGCCGCTCCTTGATCACCGACAGGGCGGATTCGTCGGCCGGCACGGTGAGTACCTCGCCCGTCCTCGCGAGCTGGACCTCGAACTCGGATCCGTCCAAAACCGGTGGCGCACCGAACCTCTCGAAGTGCAGCGAGGTCGCAGCGCTGTCCATGAACGCCCTGCGCACGGTCTCGAGCATGGGGGTCGGGCCGCAACAGTAGACGGCCCCTCCCGCGACCGCGCGACCCAGCAGATCCTCTTCTGTCGGGATCCCGTACTCGTCATCCGGTCGTACGAAAACCCTTGTCGGATCCCATGATTCGATCTCATCCAGGAAGGGCATCGACTCCCGCGAACGGCCGGAGTAGACGAACTGCCAGTCCATCCCGATCTCGCGGGCGGCCCGCACCATGGCCAGGATCGGCGTGATGCCGATGCCGCCCGCGATGAACAGCGCCTTCCCCGCACCGACGAACGGGAACCCGTTGCGGGGGCCGCGGACGGTCACCGTGGTGCCCGGCTGCAGTCCGTGCATCTCGATCGAGCCGCCACCACCGTCCGGAATGGAGCGCACTGCGATGCGGTAGTGGGTCCGGTCCGCCGGGTCCCCGCAGAGCGAGTACTGCCTGCGACGCCCCGACGGCAGGTGGAAATCCAGGTGGCAGCCGGGCTGCCACGCCGGCAGCTCGGCGCCGTCCGGTGCGGCGAAGGTCAGCGCCGCGACGTTCTCGTCCTGGGCCACGATGGTCCGGTCGGACACCACCAGGGTCATCGCGGTGTCCGGGTTGTGGCCGGCGTGCTCCGGCTTGTAGTCGAAGCGGGCCACCACACCGAGGTACCTGTCCACGAACGAGCCGAGGGCCGTCATCACCCGGTCGTTGCGGTCACGTCCGCGCAGGTCTCGCGGCCTGCCCTCGATGTTGCGTGCCCGTTCCGCGCTCATCGTCGTCATCTCGGCGCTACTTGGCCGCGGCCTGGGCGGCGGGCGAGGAGGCGAGGTAGGCGACGGCCTGCGCGGTGGATCCCTCCTGCGACGGGTGGTACGAGCGGCTGAAGTAGCGCCCCATCCGCACGGCGAGCTCCCTCGGGCCGGGCAGGACACCTCGCCTGCCCGCGGCCAGGTAATCGGAGAGGTGCGGCTTGCGCCGGTGCGGCGCCCACTGGGCGAGCTCGGGATCGTTCGCCATCAGGAACCGGGTGCCCCGAACCCAGAGGTACACGATCGCCGGGCTGGCCACGAGCTGGGTGCGCAGACGACGGGATTCGCGCTTGTCGAAGTAGCGCATCAGGTCGTAGGCGACGCTGCGGTGCTCGACCTCCTCCGATCCGTGCCAGCGCAGCAGGTCGAGCATGGTCGGGTGCGGGTGCGCCCGGTCCAGGCCCTTGGCGTTGAGCACCCAGTCGCCGAGGAAGGCGGTGATGTGTTCGATCGCCGCGATCAGGGCGAGGCGCTCGATCAGGTAGTTCTCTTCGCGCCGGGCGGTGAACGGCCGCGGTCCGAGCAGCCGGAAGAACACCCATTCCATCTGGGACGTGAAGGGGGTGGGGTCGAGGCCCTGCTTCTTGAGGTGCTCGAGGACGCCCGCGTGCGACTGCGAGTGCATGGCCTCCTGGCCGATGAAGCCGGCGACGTCGTCCCGCAACTTCTCGTCCTCGATCAGCGGCAGCGCTTCCTTGAACGTCTCGACGAACCAGTCCTCCCCCGCGGGAAGCAGCAGGTGCAACACGTTGAAGACATGGGTGGTGAACGGATCCCCCGGGATCCAGTGCATCGGCAGGTCAGACCAGTCGAATTCCACATCACGGGCCTGCAAAAGGATGTGATCCGGCTCGGTGACGGCGGTGACGTGCACGCTCTCGATGGACATCGGAATCTCCTCCGGCACCCCGATCCCGGGCTGCCTGTGACACGGGTCATTCACTGTATGGCGAAGTAACCGTAACACGGAGTTATACGTACATCTAGGGGGTCGATCAGCCGTAGGTGTCCCGCGGCCCGCGGCCCTTGATGTGCCGATCCCCCTTGCGCCAGCTCGGAGCGCTCGGCCCGGTGATCCGCAGGCTCGTCACGATCCCGTCACCGACCGCAGCGGCGATCTTCGCCAGGATCTGGGACTGCATCATCCGCAGCTGGGTGGCCCAGGCCGTCGACTCGGCGGAAATGCTCAGCACGCCCTCACGCAGCGCGACCGGTTCGGCATGCGCCGAGATGTCCTCGCCGACGACCTGCGGCCAACGGCCGAGGACCGTGCCCTCGGCCACTCGCGGCGACCAGCCCCTGTTCTTCGCGACCAACCCCGTCAACGCCCCGAACGGCTGCGGATCCCGTCCGTCCGGTCCCGCGCCCGACCAGCCCCGTCGACCGGTGCCCGCTCGCAGCCGCGGCTTCGGCGACGACCTGCCCTGCCCGACGGACTTCCCGCTCGCCTTCGCGGCCGCGCGCGCCTCTTCCAGCGCCCGCCGGGCGAGGTCGATTCCGCGCAGCTCGGGCACCGGTTCGGTGCTCGCGGGCTGTCCCGGTTCCGGCACCGGACCCCCGGTCGGGCTCGACTCGTCTGTCATCCGCGCTCGCCTCCGTTCGTCCGTCGATGATAGGGGGCTCACACGAGTCGTGAGATTCTCCCGGCCGCGGTGCTGACCGCCTCGATGCCGAACCGTCGCGCATCCAGTTCCGCGGGCACATCCTCTGCGACGGCCGCGGTGATGAGAACCTGCTCCGCGTCCGCAGCCACCGCGGCAAGCGCGGTCCGCCGGGTGCGGTCGAGCTCGGCGAAGACATCGTCGAGCATCAGCACCGGATCGGCGCCGTCGGCGCGCAACAACGCGAACGCCGCGAGCCGCAGCGAGAGGGCGAACGACCAGGACTCGCCGTGGCTGGCGAAGCCCTTGGCCGGCTGATCACCGAGATGGAGCTCGAGGTCGTCGCGGTGCGGTCCGACCAGGCACACCCCCCGATCGATCTCGCGCTGCCTCGACACGGCCAGCTCGTTGAGAAAGCTCGCCTCGAGCAACTCGACGTCGTCCCTGATCCAGGGGTGGTCCGGATCGACGAGCTCGGGCGGCATCGAATCGCCGAGGCTGCTCCGGTACCGGATCGCGGCCGGCCGGGACTCCGGGGCGATGCCGCGATAGGAGCTCGCGACGTGCGGGCCCAACTCGGCGACCAACCGCAGCCGGCCTGCCAGCAGTTCCGCCCCGTGCGCCGCGAGGTGACCGTCCCAAACATCAAGGGTGGCAAGGGCACTCGCACCATCGGTCGATCGGGTACCGCGCCGCAGCGCGCCGCCCGCGGTCTTGAGCAGGGCGGATCGCTGCCGCAGCACCTTCTCGTAGTCCGCCTTGACCGCGGCCATCCGCGGCAACCGGGAGCAGAGCAGTTCGTCGAGATAGCGGCGCCGATCCCCCGGGTCCCCCCGCACCATGGACAGGTCCTCGGGCGCGAACAGCACGCTCCGCAGGACGCCGAGGATCTCGCGCGGCCGGCGCACCGGCGATCCGTTCATCCGCGCGCGGTTGGCCCGGCCGTCGTTGATCTCGAGGTCGATCGCCAGCTCGCGGCCGTCGTTGACGACCGCCGCACCGATCTGGGCCTGGGTCGCGCCCGCCCGGATGAGCGGAGCATCGGTGGAGACGCGGTGCGAGGACAGCGAGGACAGGTAGCCGAGTGCCTCGAGCAGGTTGGTCTTGCCGTGCCCGTTCGGCCCGACGAACAGGGTCACCCCTGGTCCGGGTTCCAGCGCGATGGCGTCCCAGGAACGGAAATCCCGGAGCGTGAACTTACGAACGAACACCTATCCGGATTCCGACACCCGCTGTACCGCGTGACCACCGAACTGGTTGCGCAGTGCCGAGACGGCCTTCATCGCGGGCGAGTCCGACTGCCGCGAGGCGAACCGGGCGAAGAGCGCCGCGGAGATCACCGGGGCCGGCACGGCATGGTTGATCGCTTCCTCGACGGTCCAGCGACCCTCGCCGGAATCCTCTGTGTAGCCAGAGATTTCGGCAAAATTGGGGTCTTCGTCCAGTGCCTTGACCAGGAGATCGAGCAACCAGGAACGGACGACGGTGCCCTTGGTCCAGGCCCGCAGGACGCCGTGGACGTCGGTGACCAGGTCTTCGGCCTCGAGCAGTTCGAAGCCCTCGGCATAGGCGTGCATCAGGCCGTACTCGATGCCGTTGTGGATCATCTTCGAGTAATGCCCGGCGCCGACCGGGCCGGCGTGGACGAATCCATCCGCCCGCTCACCCTCGGGCCGGAGGGCATCGAAGATCGGCATCACCCGGGCGACGTCCTCGTCCGAGCCGCCGACCATCAGGCCGTATCCGTTCTCCAAACCCCAAATGCCACCGGACACACCACAATCGAGGTACCCGATGCCGTGTTCTGCCAGCAGGTCGGCATGGATCTTGTCTTCGGTGAACCGGGAATTGCCGCCGTCGATCACCAGGTCGCCCGCGTCGAGGACGGTGGCCAGCGCGGTGATGGTCTCGCGGGTCACCGTGCCGGAGGGGACCATCACCCAGACCACCCTTGGTGTCTGCAGCGCGCCGGCCAGTGTGGCCAACGACTCGACGTCTGTCACCTCGGGACGCGGGTCGTAACCGATCACCTCGTGACCGTGCGCGCGCAGCCGATCGCGCATGTTGAAACCCATCTTGCCCAGACCGACCAGTCCCAGCTGCATTGTTCGGTGTCCCTTCACTCGCGGTCGGTGCTGCTACGGCGGCCTTCCTGGATCAGCCGGGCAGGCGGACGGGCATCAGCAGGTAGGTGTAATCGGTTTCGGGCGCAGCGAACGTGCCGGATTCACCCGGCACCGGCTCCTCTTCGGGGGCCGGTCGCAGCACGGCGGGCCTGCTGGGGGTGGTGAACCCGAACGAGACCCGCTCGGTGTGCAGCGAACCGAGGCCGTCGATCAGGTATCCGGGGTTGAAGGCGATGGTGAGGGGTTCGCCCAGGAACTGCGCCTCGAGTGCCTCCTCGGCGCGGCCTGCGTCATCGCCACCGGCGGCGAGCAGCAACCCGTCCGCGGAGAACTGCATCCGGACCTGGGCACCACGCTCGGCGACGAGGGACACACGTTTGATCGCCTCGACCAGCGGCGTCACCTCGACCGTGGCGATGGCGGTGTGTTCCGTCGGCAGCAGCTGGCGGAACTTCGGGAACTCGGCGTCGAGCAGGCGGGTGGTGGTGCGCCTGCCCTCGCCGACAATGCCGAGCAGACCTTCGGATCCGACCGAGGAACCCACGCCAAATGCCAGCTCAACCGGCGAACTCGAGACTCCACCAAGGGTTTTCGCGGACTCGGAGAGGGTTTTCGCCGGGATCAGCACGGCCGCGGAGGTGTCGGGGTTTGCCGGGGTCCACTCGATCTGCCGTACCGCGAGACGGAACCTGTCGGTCGCCGCGAGCACCACGTTGGTGCCCTCGATCTCGACCCGGATACCGGTCAGCATGGGCAGGGTGTCGTCCTTGCCCGCGGCGATCGCGACCTGGCTGATGGCCTCGGAGAAGACATCGACCGGCAACGATCCGGTCTGCTGTGGCAGTTCCGGCAGCTGGGGGTAGTCCTCGACCGGCATCGTGGGTAGCGAGAACTTGGCGCTGCCACAGGAAATGAGAACTCGGGTGCCATCGACGGTGACATCGACCGGCTTCGCAGGCAGCGAGCGGGTGATGTCTGCGAGCAGCTTTCCGGAGACCAGGGATTTTCCTGGAACGGATACCTCTGCGGAGATCCGTACCTGCGCGGAAACCTCGTAGTCGAAGCCGGAGATCGTCAGACCCTGGTCATCGGCTGCGATCAACACACCACCGAGAACAGGTACCGGAGGCCTGGACGGGAGGCTGCGGGCCACCCACGCGACGGAATCCGCGAAATCCTCCCGAGCGACACGAAACTTCATACTTCCAAGCTCCATCGCTCGGCTGATCCTCTCCGTAGGCATGGACATCTGCGGATGCCAGCAGTGTGACACGGCAGAAGCACACCGTATGCCCTTCGCGGCGAAGTTGAAAGCCGAAAGCCACGCCGGAACCGGGGTCGGCGGGCCGGTTCGGTCGGGTGTGAGCAGCCGTGGTCCACAGGACCTGTTTTCAAAGAGCGAATTACAAGTAGAGATCAGCAGTAGTAATAGGCACTGTGGATTCTGTGGACGAAGCCTGTAATCCGCTGGTCCGCCGGTGTGGCGCCCTGGGGATCAGTCCAGGTACGAAACGTGGACAGATCGGGGTCTGCTGTGGATGAGATTTTGTTGTTCACGACTCGACCCCGATTCATCCACAGGTTCACGGGGTTGTCCACATGTTTGTCCACAGGTGTGAGTACTTTTCTTGAAGATCACAAAAGACGGCGAGTCGCGGGGCTCGGCGGGTCCGCGGACAGGCGACGGGAACGGTCGAACGCGCCGCGGCGGGTGAATGACCGTTTCGGTGGAGGGCTGTCATTCCGGTGACGACACGGAGTTGCCCAGGTGACACGGATCCGGCGGATAGAGGTGTGGGGCGTGCGACCCCCTGCGGCGCACGCCCCACCTATAACGATGGTCGTCATCGTGGGGGCGCGGCGCACGCGTAGTGCACTACCTGTTCCGCGGCCGGACTACCTGCGGGCGCCGTGCGGGTAGTCCGGTTTCCGCACGTGGCGGGATCACCTCAGGGGGGAGCGTCAGCGCTTGGAACGCTGCTTGACCCGGGCCGTCAGCTCCTGGACCTGGTCGTATACCTTCCGCCGTTCGGTCATCTCCTTGCGGATCTTCTTGTCCGCGTACATCACCGTGGTGTGATCGCGGCCGAACGTCTGACCGATCTTGGGCAGCGAGAGGTCGGTCAGTTCGCGGCACAGGTACATGGCGATCTGCCGGGCCTGGGCGAGCGGGCGGGCCTTGCCGGGACCGCACAGGTCCTCGATGCTGATGGTGAAGTACTCGGCGGTCACCGCCATGATGGTCGCCGCGTTGATCTCGAGACTCGTCGAATCCGGCATCAGGTCACGCAGGACCACCTCGGCCAGGGTCAGGTCGAGCGGCTGCCGGTTCAGCGACGCGAACGCGGTGACGCGGATGAGCGCGCCCTCGAGTTCGCGGATGTTGCGCTCGATCCGGCTGGCGATCAGCTCGAGGACGTCGTGCGGCACGTCGAGGCGATCCATCCGCGCCTTCTTGCTGAGGATCGCGATGCGCGTCTCGAGCTCGGGCGGCTGGACATCGGTGATCAGGCCCCACTCGAACCGGGTCCGGAGCCGGTCTTCCAGGGTCGCCAGCTGCTTCGGCGGGCGGTCCGAGGACACAACGATCTGCTTGTTCGCGTTGTGGAGGGTGTTGAAGGTGTGGAAGAACTCCTCCTGGATACCCTCCTTGCCCTCGATGAATTGGATGTCATCGACGAGCAGCACATCGGTCTCGCGGTACCGGCGCTTGAAGGCGACCTTACGGTCGTCGCGGAGGCTGTTGATGAAGTCGTTGGTGAATTCCTCGGTGGAGACGTACTTGACCCGCATCCCGGGGAACAGTCGCTGCGCGTAGTGACCGGCGGCGTGCAGCAGGTGGGTCTTGCCAAGACCCGAGGCGCCCCAGACGAACAGCGGGTTGTAGGCACGGGCGGGCGCCTCGGCGATGGCGACCGCGGCGGCGTGGGCGAATCTGTTCGATGCGCCGATGACGAAGGTGTCGAAGGTGTACTTCGCGTTGAGGCTGTTCCCGCCGGAGGCGGCGGGGGCGTCGGCGGGCGGCTTGGTGAAGTACGACGGCCACGATTCGTTCACACTGGCGATGGCCTCGCGGTCCTCGTCGAATTCCTCGTAGTCCAGCGTCTCGGACTCGGACTGGTCGGACTCGGCCGCGCTCATGCGCCGGCGGCGGAACGTCGGCACGCTCGGGGTGGAGTCCTCGCCCGACACCTCCTCGGCGACCGGTGGCGCCGGGGACGCGGGCACGGGCTGAACCGATTCGACAGGGTCGGCGGACGGCGGCGCGATGCGGACACCGAGCCCCTCGACGCCCGCAACGATATGCCGGTTGAGTGCTTGCAGGATCGGTTCGCGCAGGTCCCGCTCGATCGCCTCCTGGACGAACGACGACGGGACCGAGAGCAACGCGAATCCCTGCGCCAGGGTCAGCGGGCGCACCAGCGCCAGCATGGCCTTCTGCGCCTTGGTCAGCTGTGGCCCGCCTTCGGGGGGTTCATCCGACGTCAACTCGGTGAGCACATCCACCCAGACCTGTTCCAGGGTGATTGCTTCCTCGGTCAACTTCGTCCCTCCCCACATCGTGTGGGAGGGAGACGCACAGGGCTCATCACGATGTTGGCCGAGCTCTCCCACCCTGGGGATAACTTCCCCGCACAGAGTTACGAATATGCCACCTGATCTGTAATTCCACACAATTATCCACAGATGTGGATAAAGCACAGGGCTGTGAGTAGAGGCTGCCCCTCGCGCGGTTGATCTTGAACTGCACGTACCTCACCTGCGACGATGGCGGCAGTCGGGCGATCCTGTCGTCCGGCCGAGGGGCGGCGTCCGGGCCGATTCGCGGATTCGCGGGTGTTAGTTGGCTTACAGGGCCCGGGCCGTCGTGGTTGCGGTTCGGGTGGGCGGGGTGACGGCACACTCGGCGGTCGAACACAAGCATCCTCGGGGGCGTGGCGTGTCCCTGGGCATCCGGGTTTGACCTTGCGTCCGGCGCTGCGTACCCTCGTACAGTCACCCGAAGTCGAGGTGGCGGTTGCCTGCTGGCCATCTCGGTCTGCTGGACATCCGCCGGGATTTCGTCGCCGGGGACCACCAATTTTCAGTTACAGATGGCGTCGAACGGCGCCGATTATCTATGAGGAGTGTTCACCGTGGCCAAGGGCAAGCGGACGTTCCAGCCGAACAACCGACGCCGCGCGCGTGTTCACGGCTTCCGTCTCCGTATGCGTACCCGTGCCGGGCGCGCCATCGTTTCTGCGCGTCGCCAAAAGGGCCGCGCTACCCTCACCGCCTGATCCAGACTTCGGGAGCTCGGGGTGCTACCTGAGCCGCACCGGTTGCGTCGGAAGGCGGACTTCGCGTCCACCGTTCGGCGAGGTCAGCGGGCGGCCCGGCGAGATGTGGTTGTCCACGCTCTCGCCGGGGCGAATGCTGACGCACTGGTGAGTGACCCGGGTCCGCGATTCGGACTGGTGGTAAGCAAGGCTGTCGGGCCGGCGGTGATTCGACATCGAGTCGCACGCCGGCTTCGTCATATCTGTGCGGGCCTCGTGCACGAGATGCCCGAGGGTGTCAACGTGGTGATCCGTGCGCTTCCCGGCGCCGCGACCGCGTCCTCCGCGGACCTGGACCGGCAGTTGAGGTCCGGTCTTCGTAAACTCAACCTTCTTGTCAGCGTGGGTAATTCGGTATGACCGAAGCTTCTGGTGGCCCCCCGTCCTGGTGGACGGCGGTGCGGCGTGCCCCCGCGCGAACACTCATCTTCGTCATCGAGCTGTATCGCAGCTATGTGTCGCCCCTGCGCCTGCCAACCTGCCGGTTCACCCCCACCTGCAGCGAGTACGCGGTCGACGCCCTGCGTGAGCGCGGAGTCGTGATCGGCCTCGGACTGACCACGGTGCGCCTTCTCAAATGCGCGCCCTGGCACCCTGGAGGCTGGGATCCTGTTCCGCCGCGCAGGCCCCGTCGTGAGGAAACCCTTGCGACCGTCGGAGCCGCGCGATCCGGTAGAGATACTGGCAAGCAACCCCACTGTCTGATCGAAGTGGACGAACAGAGGAGTACATAGAGCCGTGCTCGACTTCATCTACTATCCGGTGTCCGGGATCCTGTGGGTCTGGCACAAGGTGTTCGGCGCGATCCCGTTCCTGGGGCCGAACAGCGGCATCACGTGGGCGCTGTCCGTCATGTTCCTCGTGTTCACGCTGCGTGCCATCCTGTACAAGCCCTTCGTCAAGCAGGTGCGCACCACCCGCCAGATGCAGGAGTTGCAGCCCCAGATCAAGGCGCTGCAGAAGAAGTACTCCAAGGATCGCCAGCGGATGGCGCTGGAGATGCAGAAACTGCAGAAGGAACACGGCTTCAACCCGATCATGGGTTGCCTTCCGGTACTGCTGCAGGCCCCCGTGTTCATCGGCCTGTTCCACGTGCTCCGTTCGTTCAACCGCACCGGCACCGGCTACGGCCAGCTCGGTATGTCGGTCGAGGACAACGCCAACACCGCGAACTACTTCTTCAGCCCCGCAGACGTCCAGTCGTTCCTCGAGGCCCGACTGTTCGGCGCGCCGATCTCGGTGGCGATCACCACGCCCCAGGCACAGCTCGAGACGTTCGGTCAGTACGGCACCGTCCCGACCGTGCTCAACATCGCGGCCGTCGCGATCCCGCTGATGGTGATCGCGTCCATCGCCACGCACTTCAACTCGCGTGCCTCGGTTGCCCGGCAGAGCGAGGCCGCCGCGGCCAACCCGCAGTCCGCGATCATGAACAAGCTTGCGCTGTGGGTCTTCCCGCTCGGCGTGCTCGTCGGTGGTCCGTTCCTGATGATCGCCATCCTGCTGTACTGGGTGGCCAACAACATCTGGACCTATGCACAGCAGCACCTGGTCTTCCGTCGCATCGATGCGGAGGAAGAGGAGAAGAAGAAGGCAGCGCTCGAACGTCGCGCCGACAACGCACCGAAGCCCGGTGCACGACCGGACCAGGCGAAGAAGCGTAAGTCCGCGTCCGTGGCCGAGTCCTCCCCCGACACCGAGCCGGCAGACGAGGCCGACGCGGGCAGCGGTACCACCGCGGCCCCCGGCCAGGCCCCGAAGCCGGGGGCGCGCCCGCAAGGAAATCGCGGCAAGACCACCAAGCCCAAGCGCAAGCGCTGATTCAAGGAAAGTAGACGACGATGGCGAATGATCCGGAAATCGGACAGGACGGGGTAGACGAGGTCGTGTCGGACGTGGTGGTCGAGACCGAGCGCGAGGTCGTGGAGCCCGAGGTCGTGGAGTCCGAGGCAGTCGATGCCGAGGACGAGCTGATCGAGGAGGGCGAGATCGCGGGCGATTACCTCGAGCAGCTGCTCGATGTCCTCGACTTCGATGGCGACATCGATCTCGATGTCGAGGGTGATCGCGCGATGGTCAGCATCGACGGCGGTGACGACCTGTCGAAGCTGGTGGGGCGCAAGGGTGAGGTCCTCGACGCCCTGCAGGAACTGACCCGTCTGGCTGTGCAGCAGGTGACCGGCGAGCGCAGCCGGCTGATGCTCGACATCGCGGGCTGGCGTGCGGGCCGTCGGACCGAGCTCAGCGAGATCGGCGCCGCTGCGGCGAAGCGGGTGCTGGAGTCGGGCGAGCCGGAGTCGCTGACGCCGATGACCCCGTTCGAGCGCAAGATCGTGCACGACGCCATCGCCAAGATCGACGGCGTCTCCAGCGAGAGCGAGGGCGCCGAGCCCTCGCGCCGCGTGGTCGTTCTCAAGGATTGATCGGTCCGCATCGATGGATGCGGCCTGAAGTTGGTGGGCCCCCGCTTCCGAGTGGGGGCCCACCGTCGTTTTCCGGCCTCCAGGCGCGGGCTGAGCGCCCGAATTCCTTAGGGTGCCACCGGATCATCATCCGGGACCGCGGGCGGCATACCGGCGCCGTAGGGATCGAGAATCGCGGCGACCTGCCTCCCCCACCGCTCATGGGCAGACTGTCGCGTCATCCCCGTCGCGCGCCCGATGGTGGCCCATGTTGCCCCGCAGCGCCGCAGGCTCATGACCGTCTCGACCGAATCGATCCCGGCGCCCAGTTGGATGCGGAGACAGACGAGTTGCCACGCGAGTTGCCTCTCGGCGGGGATGTCGGTCCCCTCCTCCGCCAACCACTCATCGGATCCGGGAAGAGGACCGGTCCCCACGATGAGGTCGGCCTGGCGACCGGCCTCCAGGACGCCGGCTGCGACCACCGCCTCGGAGGCGCCCCCGACGTCTGCCGTGACCGCCCTGTCGATGAGATCACTCATCCTAGTTCCGCCTTCCCGAGTAGTTTCTGATGTCAGGTAAATCCTGACATCGATGGAATTGCTTGTCAAGCTTTACCTGACACCATCGTCGCGCCTCGCGTGCGCGCCTGTCGTCGACCGGCCGGAGGTGGGCAATGGTGCGGCTCGCGCGGTCGATTTTTGGGTTCCCACCTGAGGTCTTGGCCACCACGGCCCTTTCGTCACACTGACGAATCTGGTCACGCGGTACCGGTTCGCCGCGTCTCCCCTGCCGGGCATCCCGGACGCGTTCGGTGCTGGATCCGATCCTCGGCGAGGGTCCCTGCGGTGAGGTGGTGCCGGTGTACTGCGGGGCGGGCCGGTGCACCCTTCGCCCCTCGATCCGGGCTGACGAACGTCTGGTCATTCGGCCTTGCCGACCCCACGTGTACGAGGTTTCGCAAGTTATCCACACTCGGTGGATCAATCTGTTGGTGGATTGCGTTCCCCGTGGTCCAGGGCGTGCCGCGGATCGGGTGCGTGGTCATGAGAACCGCCGCCGGCGTTCGTTTCCGCGTATCGAGGGCGCCGTGTACCGCGGCCGCCCCGCCGACCGTTTCACGTGAAACGGTTGGCGGGGCGCCCGATAGGGTTCTCTACCGCAGCGCCGCTCACCGGTTCGGCACCGGACCCCTCCCCTCCCCCGCCGGGAGGCCGGGCCTGGCTCCACGGACCCGCCGGTGTCGGGACCGCCGGAGAGCGGTCCAGTCCTCTCGGTCGGCGTCCCGCGGCCCCGGGATCGACGGGGACGCGTGCCGCCGCCCGCCGTGGGAAGCACTCCCCTCCCCCGCCGCGGCTACGGCTGTGCCGATCGGTCGCGCCCGATGGGAGCCGTCCAGCGATCCCATCCTGTGTCCGGGACTGGTCAGGATGGGAGTGTCGCCCGTCCCTTCCGGAGGTTCGGAGTGCGTCCGGCCGCAGGGCTAGGTTCACACGACTCGGGGCGGCAGAGCGCTCGTCGGTCTCGGTCGGAAGGCGGGCACCGGGAATTCGGCGCCATTCCGTGGTCGCGAGGGAGCCGCCCCACGAGGCGACGTCGCGGCGTGGATCGAATTCGCCCGCCGGCGCGCTCGTTCCCGGCACGGCGGTGTCCGGGCGACCGCGCATCGGATGAGACGTCGGTCCCGCGGAGATCTCGACTGGTCGGGTTCACGTGAAACATCGAGATCGAACCCGCGGGTTGGATGGTGCGGGAGGCGGGCGCCGATCGCGGATCCAGGCCTGATGTGGTGACGCCGCGCGACGAACCGAGACAGGTCCCCCAACCGCGCCTGCCCACCGGGGTGGCCGTTCGGCGGACAGTCGGGTCGAGGCGAGCCTCCGCGCGGGCGTAGGGCGCCGGGATGTCGCGGATCCCGCGCTAGACGCGCGGCGGATGTTTCACGTGAATCCCGCCGCCCCGATTCGGACTACGAACGAGTCGCGCCCTGCGGCGACCGACGGGCGATCCGTTCGCACGAGTGCGACCGCCGATCGTCGAGTTGCTGCGGCTGCGCATGGGAACCGGGCGCCGACTCGTGCTCGTCGTCGACGGAACCCGGCGATGCCGGGGCGGCGGGCATTCCGCATGGGACCGCGCTCGTCGTGCCGGGGCAGGCGCAGAGCCAGCTCGAGAAGCTCGCGCGCGAGGGCGAGCGACTGGCCCGGTCTTCATCGTGAGAGATCTTCTCGAGCAGGGTGGATCGGGACGGTCGAGAATCGGGAGCAGCGGTGACGTTCGCCCGACCCGAAGCGAGCGGAGTCCTGGCGACCGTCCCGATGTGGTCGATCCGATGTTTCACGTGATCCGGGCACGGCCGACCGACCTCCGCCGTTCGGTTGCGTGCGTAACCGGTTTCAGGACACCCGGATTCGTCCCAGCCGGTCCTACGCGCCCGAGGCGGCTGCTCTCCCTGGCAGATCGTGTCGGGTGCTGCTGCCGGGCGACTGGATGGATCGCGCATATCTACCCCGCAGGTCGTGGATTGGACGGCCAAATCCGAGGCCGATGTACCGGCGGCCCAAAGATGAATCACGACCCGCTTCGCAGCCTCGAAGTCGAAGCCTGCCTCGAGGTGCATTGTTCACCCGGATGATCCGGGCGTTCAGGGACGCCGTGGCGCTGCTGTCCGTGTCGGGTGTCGGGGCACCGGTACTCGGTTGTTTCACGTGAATCCGCCGAAGGTCGGAACACTCCCCGCAGAGGGGGCGATGTGTGGGGCGAGAGAGCGGATGGGCGTCACCGCGACTCGGGCGGACCAGAGGCATCGGGGCGATCGCTCACGGAGTGCGTGTGACAGGTGCTCGGTCCAGACGATCTCCGGATTCACGTGAAACATTCGAACCGTCCAGCGGAGTGGAACGGAGGATGCGAAGCGCCCCACTCCCCCACACCCGGCAACCGCCCGCCGGACACAATGCCGGGAGGAGAACTGTGTGCCCTCCACCCGTACTGCGATGGTTCGATCACGGCGTCCGAGCCGATGTCCTGTGCTCGACACCTCCCCCTCCTCTCTGGTGCGGGATCGGCTGGGAGCGAGCCCGGTGACCCCTCCCCTCCCCCGGTCTCCGGGCAGGGTCGATCGTCGGTGTCTTGCCCACGATTCGCACCCGGGTTTGCCGTGTGCCCGTCGGGCGGTCCCGGATCCGGGGCGCCCTGGATCCGTCGCCCGAACGCCATTCGGTACGGACTGGCATCCGGACGGACCCGAGTCGCGCACTCTCTCCTTTCGGCGGCGCGTAAACCGGCCTTTGCGTCCGATGCGGTGCAGAATCACATCGTCAGGGTTTGGGGAATCGCGGGCGTCACGGGAGGATGTTTCACGTGGAACACATCGAGTCCGAGGACCTGCCTGACGCCGCTCGCACGATCTTCGGAGACCGCCTCGAACTCGCCGAGAAGTACCATCTTTCGCTCGCCACCGATGGCGTGGAGCGCGGTCTGATCGGTCCTCGGGAGGTCCCCCGGCTATGGGAGCGGCACCTTCTCAACTGCGCGGTGATCGGCGAGCTGATCGAGGAGGCAGAGTCGGTGGTGGACGTCGGCAGCGGTGCCGGGCTCCCCGGCATCCCCTTGGCGATTGCGCGCCCCGATCTCCGGATCACCCTCGTCGAGCCGCTCCTGCGACGATCGGTCTATCTCGCCGAGTTCGCCGAATCGGTCGGGCTGGACATCCTCGTCGTGCGCGGTCGTGCGGAGCAGCCGGGCGTGATCAAGGAGGTCGGGGGTGCCGATGTCGTCACCTCGCGTGCGGTCGCACCCCTGGAGAAGCTTGCGCGGTGGTCGATTCCGTTGATTCACGAGGGTGGTCGGATGCTCGCCATGAAGGGTTCCAGTGCGGCCGAGGAGATTTCCCGGGATCGCGCTTCCCTAACCCGCATGGGTGCTGGCAAGCTAGAGATCGTCGAGTGCGGTGTCGACCTTCTTCCCACTCCGACCACTGTGGTTCGGGCGGAGCGTGTCTCCCGGCGATCTCATCGCCGATGACAGAGTCACCGTGCGCTCGTGTGCGAATGCGACGATCCAACAGGCATGTCCAGTGAAGGAGCAATCTATGTCGGGTGGACCCGAATCAACTGTTTCACGTGAAACAGATCACGACGCCTCGAGTTCCACCACCGACAACACAGAGAACCCGTACTCGGCCCCCGCCGCCGCGTACGCCGGCATCTCCCCGATGGACACCCCGATCGGTGCCGCAGCACAACGGGCCAGCCAGGTTCTGCACCCGCACACGGTGACACTCCCCCGGCCGAAGACCCGCCGGATGCTCACCATCGCCAATCAGAAGGGCGGGGTCGGTAAGACCACGTCGGCGGTGAACCTGGCGTCGGCTCTGGCCGTGCAGGGGCTGCGGGTTCTCGTCGTCGACCTTGACCCGCAGGGCAACGCCAGCACCGCGCTGGGCGTACCGCACCACTCGGGCACCCCGTCCAGCTATGAGCTGCTGATCGGTGAGGTCACCGCGGCCGAGGCCATCCAGCAGAGCCCGCACCACGAGGGCCTGTTCTGCATCCCCGCGACGATCGACCTCGCGGGCGCCGAGATCGAACTGGTCTCCATGGTCGCGCGGGAGGGTCGGCTGAAGAATGCGCTCTCCGAGAAGGCGCTCGCCGCGATCGATGCCGACTTCATCCTGATCGATTGCCCGCCCTCACTCGGGTTGCTGACGGTCAACGCCCTCGTGGCTGCGAACGAAGTCCTGATCCCCATCCAGTGCGAGTACTACGCACTCGAGGGTGTCGGTCAGCTGCTCCGCAACATCGAGCTGGTGCAGTCCCACCTGAATCCCGATCTGCACGTGTCGACCGTGCTGCTGACCATGTACGACGGTCGGACCAAGCTCGCGGATCAGGTCGCCGAGGAGGTGCGCAGACACTTTGGCGACAGGGTCCTGCGCGCCGTCATCCCACGCAGCGTGAAGGTGTCGGAGGCGCCCGGATTCGGGATGACCGTCCTCGACTACGACCCGGGTTCGCGGGGTGCAATGAGCTATCTCGACGCCGGGCGGGAACTCGCAGCCCGGACCGCAACGACCAACTCGCAGGAGCAGCAGTGAGCCAGAGAAGCAAGGGCGGACTCGGGCGGGGCCTCGCCGCGCTGATTCCCACCGGTCCTGAGGCGGGACCGCGCCTCGGTAGCGCCGCCGCCGACGTCATCATCGGCAATGCGACCGCACCGATCGCGGTGAAGCCGGCGCCGGTCGTCGAGACGCCCGAGACCCCGGAGACCCCCGATGCGCCGGCGAAGCAGGAGGCTCCCGCGAAGCAGGAAAAGTCGGAGCCGCCCACCACCGCGGCGTCGTCCACCGCTGCCGCGGTCACGCCGGTCGACGGCGCGGAGGTGGCGGACGGACCCGACCTCTCCCCCGTCGGTGCCGTGTACCGCGAGATCGACGCGGCCCAGATCGAGCCGAACCCCAAGCAGCCCCGCCACGTCTTCGACGAGGAAGCACTCGGCGAACTCGTCCACTCGATCCGCGAGTTCGGCCTGATGCAGCCCATCGTGGTCCGCCGTGTCGCCGCCGACCGCTACCAGCTCGTCATGGGCGAACGCCGGTGGCGAGCCAGCCAGGAGGCCGGGCTCGAGCGGATTCCCGCCATCGTGCGGGAGACGAACGACGGGTCGATGCTTCGCGACGCGCTGCTGGAGAATATCCACCGGGTGCAGCTGAACCCGCTCGAAGAGGCCGCCGCCTACCAGCAGCTCCTCGAGGAGTTCAACGTCACCCACGACGAGCTGGCCACCCGGATCGGTCGCTCTCGACCGGTGGTGACGAACATGATCCGGCTCCTGAAGCTGCCGATCCCCGTGCAGCGCCGCGTCGCCGCCGGGGTGCTCTCGGCCGGCCACGCCCGGGCGTTGCTGTCGCTCGAGGCGGGTCCCGAAGCGCAGGAACAGCTGGCCGCCCGGATCGTGGCGGAGGGCCTGTCGGTGCGCGCCACCGAGGAGGCCGTCACGCTCGCGAACCGGGACGGCGAGCCGGTGCCGGCACCCGCCGCCAAGCGCAAGCCGATTCAGATGCCCGGTCTCCAGGACGTCGCGGAACGGCTCTCCTCCTCTTTCGACACCCGCGTGACGGTGAGCCTGGGCAAGCGGAAGGGCAAGATCGTCGTCGAATTCGGCTCGGTGGAGGATCTCCAGCGGATCGTCGAGATGATGGAGTCCCAGTCGCCCGGATAGGTCCGATTCTCCGGGTACAGACACCCGCGGTCGATACGTCACTGTGACAGTACGGTCGCCGGGCCGCGGGTGTCTGACTCCGGGTCCATCGAAATCCATTGCGTGCAAGTAGCTTTCGGATCTCATCCAGTGAAGGACGCCGGCCGGACGCGGATCGCCTATCCTGGATGACAGAGAACGTGTCACGCGGGGACTCACAGCCTCCGCAGTAGGTGTTTTGGAGGCGGAGTCAGGGTGTCGATGCGCATCAGCCCGCTCACCCTCGACGGTTTCGATCTACTCCCCCGTCATTCCCGGCGGTGCGTCTTCTGGGAGATGGACCCGGCCGCCGTCCGCAGCTCCCGCGACTTCTCCGATCCCGAGTTCGAGAAGGAAGCCTGGCTGTCGATGGTCATGCTGGAGTGGGGATCCTGCGGTCAGGTCGCCACCCTCGACGGCACCCCGGCCGGCTGCGCGCTCTACTCGCCGCCCGGTGTGGTGCCGCGCGCCAAGCTCTTCCCCACCTCCCCCGTCAGCCCGGATGCGGTCCTGCTGACGACGATGAGGCTCGAACCGGCCGCGGAGCTGGATGGGGTGGGCCCGAGTCTCATCCAGGCCGTGGTGGGCGATCTGGTTCGTCGTGGCGTGCGTGCCCTGGAGGCATTCGGGATCCGCGATGTGCAGGACGATCCGGTGGCCGGACGGCGCGGCCAGGAATGCACCCCTGCCGATTGCATGATCGATGCCGAGTTCCTCGCCGACATGGGATTCGAAGTGGTTGCCGCGCATCATCGCTACCCGCGGATGCGGCTGGAACTGGACCGGGATCACGGGTGGAAGGCCGACGTGGAGTCGGCATTGGAACGGCTGCTCGCGGTGGCGACGCTGACCATGACCGACATCGAACAGAAGTCGACCGTCGGGGTTCTCTGACCGCGTCGCTCACGTACGGCGACGGCGGGCTCCCTAGGCCTGGTCGGCCTTCGAGAGCTCCTCGGCCAGCAGTTCGGCGAAGGTGAATGTGCCGGTGGGCTGATCGTCCTGCCCGAGCAGGTAGAGGCGCTTCACTGCGATCAGGATGGACTCGGCGATGATGTCGCGGTTGCGCGGATTGGCGAGCACGCTGACATCGGATTCGTTTGTGAGATAACCGATGTCGACCTGCACGGTCGGCATGTTGGTCAGCCGCAACAGATCCCAGGTGCGGCCGTGGGTCCGGCAGTCCTGCAGCGAGGTCCGGGCCACGATCTCGCGCTGGATGAAGCTGGAGAGAACCTGTCCGATCCGGGAGGTGGCACCGTGCGAGTTCCCGAAGTGGAAGCTGGCCACGCCATTCGCGTGCGGGCTGGTGCTGGCCGAGCACCGCAGCGAGATCATCAGGTCCGCCTCGAACGTGTTGGACGTCTCGGCGCGCTGCGCGGGCGACGGGTTCTGATCGTGCGGGCGGGACAGGAATGTCTCCATGCCGGTCGCCGCCATCCGGCCCTCGAGCCGGCTGGCCAGGTCCCAGAGGATGTCGGATTCGGTGATCGGACCGAACGCCGAATCGAGCACGATGCCGGTCTCGCCACCGCCGAGGTCGGGGTCGATCACGATGCGCTTGCCGCTGAGCTGCGGGCCGGAGCGGCGGACCAGCTCCTCCTCGGTGATGGCGTGCGGCGAGCCGCCCGTCACCCGGGTGCCGAGCAGATCGAGCGACCGCAGCGTCTGCGGGCCGCAGATGCCGTCGGAGGCGATGCCGATCTCACGCTGGAACGAGGACAGACCCTCGTGGGTCTGCGGTCCGAAGTAGCCGTCGACGCGCCCCGGGTAGAAGCCGAGGTCCTGCAGCTTGGTCTGTAGCGCCGCCACGTCGTCGCCGTACAGCGGCGCGGACAGCTGGTAGATCAGCGTGCGGGCGCCGAGCCGGTACGAGGCCTCCTTGAGCGACCGGTAGGTCGCGGTGCCGACCACTCCGTCGACCAGCAGGCCTCGCTGCTGCTGGAAGGCCCGCACGGCGCTGTCGAGGTGGTGGTCGAACACCGCATCGGGCGCGATCCACTGCGAACCGTTGATCGCCTCACGCGAGGTGATCGACACCCCGTTGTGCAGGAAGCCGAGCGTGGAAAGGGTGCCTCGAACCTCGGCAACGGCGGGACCGTGGTCGCCGTGACGGAGTCGATGCATTCTTCCCGGCCCTTTCGTCAGTTCCTGACGGCGCACCAAGGCGCCGCGCGTCGCACGTGTCGATCGATTGTCGCAGAAGCCCCCGAGAAACAGTCAATCTCGGGGGCTGCGATGTGACCTACAGGACGTCGGACAGGTCCTTGAGCAGGGCGGCCTTGCCCTTGGCTCCGACGATCTGCTTCACCGGATTGCCGCCCTGGAACAGGATCATCGTGGGGATCGACATGACCTGGAAGTCGCGCGCGGCGGCCGGGTTCGCGTCGATGTCGAGCTTGGCGACGGTGAGCTTGTCGCCGTGCTCGCCCGCGATCTCCTCGAGGACGGGGGCGACCATCTTGCAGGGGCCGCACCAGGTCGCCCAGAAGTCGACGAGGACCGGCTTCTCGGAGTCGAGGACGTCCTGCTTGAAGGAGTCGTCGGTGATGGTGATCGTGTTGGACATGGTCTGTCTCCTCGGGTGGCTGGTCGGGGTACGCGGGCGAATCAGGCCTCGCGGGCTACTCGGGACATCACGCGTCGACGGCGACCGGCGCGCCGGCTGCCTCGAGGGTGTTCGCGGTGATGTCGCCGCGCTCGGCGAGCCAGCGCTCGGCGTCGATCGCCGCGGAGGCACCGGTGCCCGCCGCGGTGATGGCCTGGCGGTAGGTGTGGTCGACCAGGTCGCCCGCCGCGAAGACACCCTCGAGCGAGGTCGCGGTGGTCGGCGACTGCACGCGGACGTAACCCTCGTCGTCGATGTCGACCTGGCCCTTGACCAGCTCGCTGCGGGGGTCGTGACCGATCGCGACGAACAGGCCGGTCACGGGCAGCGTCGACTGTTCGCCGGTGACGGTGTCGCGGACGACGAGACCGGTGACGCTGTTCTCGCCGACGACCTCGATAGGCTCCGCGTTGGTGACGAACCGGATCTTCTCGTTGGCCTTGGCGCGCTCGAGCATGATGCGGGAGGCGCGGAACTCCTCGCGGCGGTGCACCAGGGTGACCGAACGGGCGAACCGGGTCAGGAAGGTGGCCTCCTCCATCGCGGAGTCGCCGCCGCCGACGACCGCGATGTCCTGGTCCTTGAAGAAGAAGCCGTCGCAGGTCGCGCAGGCGCTGACGCCGCGGCCGAGCAGCCGCTCCTCCCCCTCGATGCCGAGGTAGCGGGCCGCGGCGCCCATCGCGAGCACGACAGCGTGTGCGTAGTAGGTCTCGCCGTTTGCGACGACCTTCTTGACCGGACCGGCCAGGTCGATCTCGTCGACGTCCTCGGTGCGGATGTCCGCGCCGAAGCGCTTGGCCTGCTCACGCATCTCGTCCATCAGGTCCGGGCCCATGATGCCCTCGCGGAAGCCCGGGAAGTTCTCCACCTCGGTGGTGGTCATCAGGGCACCACCGAACTGGGTGCCCTCGAAGAGAAGGGGTTCGAGCTCCGCTCGAGCGGCGTAGACGCCTGCCGTGTATCCGGCGGGTCCGGAGCCGACGATGATGAGGTCGCGGACGGAGGTCGGAGTAGTCATGCGGGCCTTCCGAGGTAGTGGACGTTATGTGCGTCAACAACAGCCTAAGGGGTGTTGTTCCCGCTGTTCGTGGGTATGCCGCGGGCGGCGGCACGCTCGACGTACGGTGCGATCAGTTCCTCCGTGCGCCGGCGGACGGCCTCCGCGTCGGCACCCTTCTCCAGCTGACGGGTCGCGGCGTGCACCACCGCGTTGATCAGGTCCGCCATGGCGGCCGGGTCCTGCGCACCCAGTTCGGCGAGGGCGGCGGCCAGCGGGGCGATCAGCTGCCGGTGCATCGTGGCGCTGGACTCCGCGATCACATCACGGGGCGCGATCGAGGCGATGGCGGCGGCGATGGCGTGTTCGCCGTCCGCGACCAGATCGAGGTTCGCGCGCACATAGGCGAGCACCCGCCGGTCCGGGGCACCCGCCTCGGCCATCGCGGCCTCCACCCTCTCCGACCAGCGCGGGAAGGCGTCCTCGATCAGCGCGGTGAGCAGGTGCTGACGGGACCGGAAGTACTGGTACATGCTCGAGCGGGCCAGCCCGGCCCTGGCCGCGACCTCGGCAAACCCGGGGATCTCGGTGGCCCCCTCGGCGAGCACCTCCCGGGCGGCGTCGAGCAGCGCGCGCTCCTGGGCCTCGCGGTGTTCGGCGACGGTGGGCGCGGTGATCCGGGGCAACGGGTCTCCCTTCGCCCTGTGCGTCCGCTGCTGCGGGCCGTACATCAGCCGGTCACGATCTACGCCGGACATCGTAATCGTGCCGCTCCGGAGGCATGCGTCGACCGGCGACCCGGCCTCTCGCCGTCGCCTCCGTGCCCGCGTCTCTCCGCCGTCGTCGCGTCGATTTCCACCCTGTGATCTCTGTACAGGAGGCCCGTTTCGGGGGCATCCTGATCGTGAAGCCCGCTCGCAGGGTCACCGGAGGTCCGTCATTCCTTTCCACACCGCAGCTCGCGCATTGCTCGTCTCCATCGCCGCGATCGTTCTCACCGTCGCAGGCAGCGGCGGGGCGGGGGCGGCTGCGTCCGGCACCGCCCAGGCCCCGTCGACGCCCGCCCCGACCACCACCGAGCACGAGCCGGGGGCCGCCACTCGGTACGTGAGCAATCCCCCCGACAACCCCGGCGATCAGGCCTACTGCAACCTGCAGGCCGACCGGGCGAACGCCATGGCCGACAGCGATCCGGCGAGTGCGAAGTGGATCGTCGAGTCCGCCAACTCCAACGGTTGCAAGATCGTCAAGGCCTGACGGCCCGCTCAACCGATCAGCTGTTGCGCTTCGCGCACCACGCAGCGGGTGCCCGTGTAGATGGTCGGCATGCACTTGTTGCAGTGGATGCAATGGCCCTCGGTCGCGGTCTCGTCGCGAAACCTGTTGACCAGATCGGGTTCTCGTAACAGCGCCCGTGCCATCGCGACGAACTCGAACCCCTCGTCGAGGGCGCCGACGATGGTGTCCATCCGATTGATGCCCCCGAGCAGGATCAACGGCATCGACAGGATCTCTCGGAACTGCCGGGCGAACGGGAGGAAGAAGGCCTCCTCGAACGGGTAGGTCGGGAACAGGTGCGGCCCGTACACCTTGAGTCCGAGACCGACCAGCTTCGGTTGCGACGCAACGAATTCCGCCATCGGAACCTCCCCACGGAAGAAATACATGCCGTTGAGGAGGGAGCTTCCGCCGGTCAGCTGCAACGCGTCGAGGTGCCCGTCGGATTCGAGCAGCTTTGCGATCTGCATGCTCTGGTCGAGCCACAGTCCCTTCGGCACCCCGTCGGACATGTTGAACTTCGCGGTCACTGCGACCTTGTCCCCCGCCGCGGCCCGGACCCGTTCGAGCACCTCGCGGGGGAACCTGGCCCGGTTCGCGACGCTGCCTCCGTAGCCGTCCTTGCGCTTGTTCAGGTTGGGGCTCATGAAGGAGCTCAGCAGGTAGTTGTGACCGAGGTGCACCTCGATGGCGTCGAACCCGGCCTCGACCGCGACCCTCGCCGATCGCTCGAAGTCCGCGGTCACCTCCGCCAGCTGGTTCGGCGTCGCGCCGCGCACCAGACCCATTGCGGGAGCGCTGATCCGGGTCGAGGGAGCGAGGGTGGGTCGCTTGTTCGACAGCGTGTTGGCGACGAGGCCGGCGTGGCCGATCTGGGCGGCGGCCAGCGCCCCCTCGGCGTGCACGGCGTCGGTGAGCCGGGTCAGGCCCGCCAGACTCGACTCGTCGAGGACCAGGGTGTTGCGGTGGACTCGGCCGCCCTCGGACACCGCGCAGTACGCCACCGTGGTGAGCGCCGCTCCCCCAGCGGCCACCGCTCGGTGGAACTCGATGAGCTCGTCCGAGATGGCCCCGCGTGGCATCACACCCTCGAAGGTGGCGGCCTTGATGATCCGGTTGCGCAGGGTGAGCGGGCCGAGCCGGGCGGGCTCGAAGACGCGCGTCGCGGCTGGCGTCTCGTTCGGGGAGGTCATGTCGGATCCTTGCGTCGCGGAATTACGATGCCACCGGCCTCGTAATAGGACACGGTATAGCCCCGAGGCCGGACATGGAAGAGAATTCGGGGCAATGACTAAAACCGGATCGGGTCGGCCGCGGGACCCACAGATCGATGCTGAGGTGCTCGCGGCCGCTCGCGAGCTGCTGGTCGACGTCGGATTCGACCAGCTCAGCATGCGCGCGATCGCCGCGAGGGCCGGGGTGAGCCGGGCGGCGATCGACCGTCGATGGGACTCGAAAGCGCAACTCGTGCTCGACGCGGTACTGGGCGTGACCCCGGACCTGACCCCGTTCGCGGGGGCCGATCGGGAGGGATGGATCAGATGGGTGGTGACCGGGAGTTCGGAGCTGTTCCGCAGGCCCGAGGTGCGGGAGGCGGTGCCGGGACTGCTCGCCACGTTGCGCGATCAGGAGGATCTGCGTAACACGCTGTGGCGGGGCTTCAGCGGTCCGAGCAGCGCGCTGTACGCCGAGTCCTCCGGTCCGGATGACCTGCTGGATGCGCGCGCCCTCCTGGTCCTCGGGGCAGGTGCGGCGCTGTTCCTGTCGCTGATCGCCGTCGAGGAGGACACCCCCGAGATGCGGGAGCGGGTGTTGCAGATCCTGCTGCCGGTCGCGCGGGGCGAGCAGGGGTGACCGCGCGGGCCGTCAGCCGATGTCGCTGCGCGCCAAGGTTTCCGGGCGCGATTCCGTGCACTCGGCACCGACCACCAGTGCGGTGATCTGAGGCGGTCGCGGACCCGCGAACAACATCAGGATGCCGCGGATCCCCCGGATCCGCACCGGGCCGGACCCGAGCAACGGGGTGGCCGGATCGACGCCGTTGGCGCGCAGACAACCGGCGAGCGCGTCGGGGCCGGACAACGGGCCGAGCGAGGACCGTCCCATCATGATGAGGGCGGCGCCGGGCGTCAGATCCGCACCCAGATCCGGCTCGTCGGTGCGGGGCAGGAACGGCTGGGCCATGGTCGGTGCCGGTGCTTCGGGATCTTCGTCGAACACCCCCGTACCGAGGGCGATGCCCCCTGCCAGCAGCAGGATCGCCGCGGCCGCGGCGGCGGGGATCCACGCTCGCCTGCGTCGGGGGTGCTCGGCGAGGGCCACCACGGGGACCGTGTCCACCAGGGCCGGGGCGCCCTCGGCTGCCAACGCCGCGTGAATTCGGTCGAGCACCTCCGGGGGCGCCGGGGGTGCGGGGGTGTTGTCCGCACGGAGCTCGGCGAGCCGGGTGCTGACCGAATCGAGGGCGGCGAGGACTTGTCGGGCCTGCGGGTCGCTCGCCACCGCGGCGCCGAGGCGTGCCTCGAACGGGGGGTCGAACAGCCCTGCGTGCAGGTCGGCGATCAGTTCGGGGTCGAAAGGGGGCTGCAGGAGCGCTTCATCACCCTGACCGACCATGTCACCTCCCTGCTGAGTCCTCGAGTCTTACGGGCACGTCATTATGATTAGACCCCTCAAGGATGGATTTGGTTCCGCTCATTCTGCAAATATTTCAACTGCTGGGCCAGCTTCAGCCGGGCCCGGGCGCAGCGGCTCTTGACGGTGCCCTCCGGAACCCCGAGTAGTGCCGCCGCCTCCGTGACCGAATACCCCTCCAGGTCGACCGCCACCACGGCGGCCCGCTGCTCGGGCGACAGGGTGAACAGGGCGGCGTCGATGGCCATCGCGGTCTCGCAGTCGTCCATCGGGTCGCGGGGTCGCGCCGGCTCCTGGTGGTCGTCCTCCAGTGGCACGGTCGGTCGGGCCCGGTTGCGGCGGATCCGATCGAGACACGCATTCACCACGATCCGGTGCAGCCAGCTGCGCACGGCGGCATCCGCCCGGAACGACGCCGCCGTCCGGTGGGCGGACAGCAACGCCTCTTGGAGCGCGTCAGCCGCGTCTTCCGGCGTGTAGCTGGTCCGCTTCGCCGTCTGCCACAAATGGTCCTGATGTCTGCTCAACAACTCCGCAAACGCGCGTGCGTCCCCCGACGCGTGCGCTGCCAGGAGCTCGGCATCAGACATGCCAGCCCCGGCGACCCCCCTATAGATTCGCACGAGAAATGCTAACCGACCGTAAGGTCTGGAGTCACTCCGAGGGCTGAACCGACGTTCAGGGGGCCTTCGTGAAGCCGATCTCCGCGAGCGAGGACTGGTTCTTTCCGCCCTCGCTCGCCAGCTTGGTGATCCACACCAGGACCTTGCCGGTCTTGCCCTCGGCGGTCACCGGAATCGTGGTGACGCCCTTCCCGAGGACCGCCGCACCGATCACCTGGGTCTGGTCGAGGGTGGGGTTCGCCGTTGCGGCGGTGCGGATCTCGACGGAGGTGCCCGCGCTCGGCGAGTTGATCGAGACCTCGCGCAGCGCGCTCGGCTCGGCCAGGTCGATCATCAGGCCGACACCGTTCTTGAAGGTGGGGAACTGGTCGAAGTAGCCGTCAGTGGTCCACGCGGTGGCCGGGTTGCCGTCGATCGCCTGCTTCGCCGTTGCCGGGTTGTCCGGTGAGCCCTGCGGCGAGTACACGGCGGCGCCCGCGGGCACCACCGATGCCCCCGCGGGGACGGGCCCGGGTTCGGCGGTCGCCGACACGGAGGCCTCGGACGGGGCGGTCGTGAGGCCGAAGTTCTGGTCCGTCAGCGGTTCGCTGGAGCCGCCGCCCGCCAGGAAGTTGGCCAGCCACCAGCCGACCAGGGCCAACACGACGACGGTGAGGACACCGAGCGCGGACAGCGCGATGATCATCTTGTTGTCCTTGGCCCGCTTCGCCTCGGCCTCCTCGGGATCGAGAAGGGCGCGGCTGGTCGCCCCAGCGGGGCGCTGGCCGAGTCGCAGTGCGGGCATGAGGTCGGTCTTCTGGTCCACCACGGACGCCTGGTCCAGCACGTGCTGGACGGTCGCGGCCGTGCGGATCCCGCCGCCCTGCTCGAGGGCGCGGACGGCGACGGCGGAGATCTCGAACGGCACCTCGGGCCGGAGGCGTCGCGGCTCGACCGGCAGTCCGTCGTCGCCGCGGTCAGCCAGCCTCATCCCGCCCACGGTGCCTGCCGCGTGCGGCGTGCGGGGGTCGGTGCCCGTCTGAGGGGCCGCCGCCGGGCTACCGGACTCGGGCGCCGGTGCCGGCTCGCCGAGCGGCCACCGTGCGGTGATCAACGCGTACAGCATGGCGCCGAGTCCGCGCACGTCCGAGCTGGGATCGGCGTCGGCCAGGGTGGCGGGGAAGGCGAGCACAGCGTCGCCACCCGCGGAGATCCGGATCCGGTCCGGATGGTCGATCGACAGCGATCCGCCGCCGCGATGGGCTGCCTCCGCCGCCGAGGCGAGCGCACGGATCGCCCTGGCCGCGCCGATCGGAGACGGTTCGGTCTCGGCCATCTCCCGCAGCGACCGTCCGGGCGTCCACTCGGCGACGACGATGCCGCCCGAGCTGCCGCGGACCACGTCCAGGACCCGGGCGAGGCCGGGCGAGTTGATCCGACCGAGCCGCAGGGTGCGCGACAGGACCGCCTGCGGTCCCTCCGACTCGGACGTCGAGGAACTCGCGCGCTGGTCGGCGTCGACGAAGGTCAGTGCGACCTCGCGATCGAGCTTGATGTCGTGGGCCTGCCAGAACTTGAGTCCGCGGGCACCGCCGTGCGGGGCGAGGAGGCGGTAGCGCCCGCCCGCCACCGAGGCACCGGGGATCAGCTTGGGGCCACGCGTGGGCTTGGCCGTCCCGGTGGAGTCGCCGCCCACCCGCAGCGGGGGCAGTGTCGGCGAACCGATCGGGATGACACCGGTGTCGACGGTCAGGTCGCGCTCGGGGCGCTCCACCGCCGGCTTGTCGGCCTTGGCGGCAGCCTTGGCCCCATCGCCGTCCGGGGTCACCGTGGTGGGCCCGTCGTCCGTTGCCTCGATCTTCCGCGGGGCCGATTCGGGCACGGACGCCTTAACAGCGGACACGCCGGACTGGCCGTCGGCAACGTTCTCGTCGCTCACCCTCACTCCTTCGCGCATTAGTCCCGAAATCTCTCCTGTTGAGAACTGGTCCCCAGACCGCCGTGGATCAGCGTACGGGAGTGCAATCCCGCCGCTGAGGGGTATCTGAGCACCATCGATGACGGGGATCAACTCCGTCTCTGCCTCATAGAGTGGCACGACCTTCGGCGTATCGACGCGCGATTCCGGCGCCGACCGACCGAGAAGTCTGTTCACCACACGCCCCACCGCCACCGTGCCCGCGACCACCTCGGGCACCCGGGCGATACGCAGCAGCCCGAATGTCAGTCCGAGCATGATGACCGCGCCGATACCGACCTGGACGAAGGCACCCGGCCCGCCGAACCGGTCGCCGAGGCGGTCGAGTCGCAGCAGCTCCTCGGCCGTCAGCATCGTGATCCCGCCCGCCACCGAGGCGACGACGACCAGGAACGCGGTCTTGCCGACGTTCGCCATCCGCAGGTTACCGAGGCTCCGCCGGAGCAGGTATCCGCCGATCAGCGCGCCAACGGTGAAGCCGAGGCCGTTCGCGACGCCGAGCAGGCTGACGACCTGCTCGTCGCTGGTGGCCACCACTGGCGCCAGCATCGAGAGCCCGACCTTCACCCCGGTGATGCCGAGGATGATCCAGGTCGGTGTCCAGGCCTGCTCGCGGGCGTAGAACACCCGCAGGTGGATGAGGACGAGGGCGTACGGGATCAGGGTGAACGCGGACCAGCTCACGGCGTGTCCGAGCCGCTCGGCGTCGGCCTCACCGAAGTTGCCGTAGCCGAACAGGGCATGGCCGACCTGCGGGCCCGCGAAGGTGAGGAACACCACCACCGGCACCAGCGACACCATCGTCAACCGGGTCGAGACGGACAGGTCGTCGACGACCGCCGGGGTGTCCTCCGCGGCCGCATTGCGACTGAGCCGCGGCATGATCGCGGTGAGCACCGTCACGCCGAGGATGCCGTACGGCAGCTGCAGCAACAGCCAGGCCTGCTGATAGATCACCGGGCCAGCCGCGTCCGCCGCTGCGGCGATCCGGGTGCCGATGCTGAAGCCGATCTGGCTGATCAGGACGTACAGGACGATGGCGACGCCCATCCCGGCGAACATCTTCAGCCTGGCGTCGATCCCCCACAGCGGCTTCAGGCTGATGCCCTCGCGCCGGATGGCGGGCAGCAGGGTCGCGGCCTGGGTCACCACGCCGAGCGTCACGCCCAGCCCGAGCAACAGCACGCGCCCGGTGGTCATCTCGTCGGAACCGCGGGTGACCAGCCAGAAGACCGCGAGCACGCACAGCACAACGAGGTTGTTGAGCACCGGCGCCCACGCGCCGGGCTTGAACACGCCCCTCGTGTTGAGCAGCGCGGTCAACAGGGCCGACAGTCCGTAGAAGAGGATCGCGGGCAGCAGCAGGTAGGCGAACGAGGTGGACAGTTCGGCATCGACCTTGCCGTCCTCCGGGAGGAAGATCCGGGTCAGCAGCGGTGCAGCGACGACCGCGATCACCGAGGCGACGCCGAGGATCAGGCAGGTGATGGTGAACAGCCTGCGCACGAAGGCCGCGCCGCCGTCGTCGTCCTCCTTCTCGGCACGCACCAGGACCGGCACCACGATCGCGGTCAGCACCGCGCCGAGGACCAGTTCCGAGATCATGGTCGGCAGCTGGCTGGCCACGGTGAACGAGCTGGCGGTCGCGGCGCCGAGCACGGTCAGCAGCAACACCTGCTTGAGGAAGCCGGTGATCCGGCTGACCAGGGTGGCCACCGCGATGGAGCCGGTGGACGCGAGAAGACGGGAGTTCGAGTTCGAGGCCGAGCTCTGCTCCTGCGGCTCCTGCTCGGGAGTCGGCGCCGGATCCGGCGCTGGAGCCGCAGGCTTGTTGACGGCCGGGCCGGCCACGGGCTGTGTGGGCGGTCCCCCGCGCTGATGCGGGGGCGGCGGCAGGTAGCGCTGCGGGGCGGCCCGCGGCGGCGCGGGCTGCGGTCGGTAGGTCTGAGGCTGGGCGGGGCGGAACGGGCGCGGCTGGCCCGGCGGGAACGGCGGCTGCGGCCGGGGCGGTCCGGGGGGCGGCGGCATGCGTCCGGCCTGGTCAGGCGGCGGTACCGGCCGCGGTTCGGCGGGTCCGTGCGGTGCCGGGTTGGCCCGCTCCCACGGGGCGGGCGGCGCCGGTTCGGTTTGCTGAGGGGCCGGATTCTGGGGTCGCTGCGCGGGCTCCGCGCCCGGATTCTGGGGTCGCCCGCTTGGGTCCGCTCCCGTGCCCGGTGGGCGACGCGTGCTCCCCGTCATCGAGCTTCGTACCCTTCATCCGCTGGGTCTGGCTGACCCCGGAATCGGTGCCACAGGCGCCGTCCCGCAAGTAGCAACAGTAGTGCGCCCGCGCAGGCGGTGATGATCGCCAGCGCCTTGCCGTACGCGTTCGTCCGGATCGACACCGAGGTCGGCTCGCCCAGTTCACGGCCGTTCGTGGTGGTCAGCGCGACATCGACCACCAGCTTGCCGACGTTCTCGACGGTCGCCGGCACCTGCAGCGTCCGGCTGCCGCGCGGCGGCAGCTGCTGATCGCCGATGTCGGTGACCGTCATCTCCGGCGGCGCCGAGATCTGCAGCCGCACGTTGATCCCCACCGGCAGGTCGTTGCGCGCGACCAACAGCAGCGGACTCTGCTCCGAGGCGAGGGTGTAGGCGCCGCCGGGGGGAAGCACCGTCACCGACGCGTAGATCTCGGTCAGCGCCTTCTCGACGTCGCTGACCCGGGTCTCGGCGGCGGCCGTCGCGGCGCCCCGGTCCCGGTCGCGTCTCCCGGACGTGCTCAGCGCCCGCAGCAGGTCCTCGCTCAGCGGCGCGGTGTAGCCGCGCGGGGTCAGCGCCGACTGCGGATCGTTCACCAGCGTCTCGGTGAGCGCATTGATCTCGGGGGCCACCGCGGCGGCTCCGGTCTGCACCCGCTCGGGCGCGCCGTCCTTGGCGGCCTGCGCCGGATAGTCGAGGTCGACCGGCGACTGTGCGGTCGGTCGATCGAGCAGGTCGGCGAGCGGGCGCGGGTTGGCCAGCCCCGAACGCATCAGGGTCGACACCGTCGAGAGGACGGTGCGCGCCTCGTCACCGTTCACAGACCAGTTCTGCGGCGGCACCACGAGCAGGCCGTGGTCCGCGTTCGGGGTGGCGTTCGGCGGCGGCGTCAGTGCCGGCCAGGCGATCGCGCCGAGTGCGTCCTGGAGTCGGGCGGTCCGCGAGTCGTCGGACAGGTCGTATCGAACATCCGCCGGGGTGTACGTGGGTGTCTGCGGGGTGGCACCGACGGCGGCGAGGGCGGTGGCCGCGGGCACATCGAACAGCGCCGCGGACAGCGGTCGATCGGCGGTTGTCCCGGCCAACGGCGCCGTCGACCGCGTGGTCTCCTCGGCCACCGCGTTGTCGGCCAGCAGCGCGGTCGGACCGAGCCCCCGGAGACCCGCCGCCTCGGGGTTGAGCACACCCGAGTCCGGCCAGGTCAGGCCACGGCGCGAGGTGATCCCCAATATGCCGTCGACGATCCCCGCCGGTGCCGACAGGGCTCGCTCCACCAGCGTCGGGTCGTCGGTCTTCTGCAACGCCGCGAGATCGACCTGCGCGAACGGCACTGCGGTCGTGCACAGTCGGGAAGACAGCGATCTCAACCGTTCGAGCCACTCGGTGGCCGGGGTCTGTCCGGTCCCCTCGTGTGCGGGGCCGTTCGGATCCGAGGGATCGTCGACCACCAGGTATCCCCTGGTCATGTTGCTCACGGTGATCAGCAGATCCGGGTCGACGGCCAGGCACATGCTGTCGGCGAGCTTGTGGTCGCGGTCGACGCTGTCCCCGGTGGCGAACTCGGCGGCGGCGAGCAACTGCTCGAGCCGCCCTCCGTCCGCCAGCGAGTCCGCCAGGTCGTCGTCGACGAGTCGGACCTTCTCGTCCGAGGATCCCGGGATGCCGGACGCGAGCCGGGGCTTGTCGGCGAACGGCCACATCAGGGTGATGGCCACGGGGTCGGTGATGCTCGGCGGGACCGCCGCCGCGTCGGGGCGATCGGCGCCGCGGATGCTGGGGTCGCGCGGGAGCCCGAGCACCGGCAGCAGGAATCGGGCGTCGTCGAGCCGGGCCTGGCCGCCGTACTCGGGTGTGCCGTTGACGTTGACCAGCAGGGGGTACACCCCGGGCTCTGTGATGCCGAGCGACACCGAGGAGGCCGACCGCAGCGGCATCGCAAGGGTGAACCGGCTGGACTGCCCCACCTGCAGCTTCTCGGTGACGGTGGTGAACTCCCCGACCGTGTCGTAGGCCTCCTGGTCGGCCGTGAGCATGGACCTGAGCTGCTCGGACTCCGAGACGGCCGGTGCGGCCTGGAGCCGCACCTTCACGTCGTGGACGGGACGGTCGCCGACGTTGCTGACCGAACCGGTGACCGTGACTAACGGTTCGCTGGAGGTGGTGACGGCCGTCGGGGTCACCTTGTCGATCGTCAGGCTCACGAACTCGCGCTCGTCGGTGTTCGACCGCACCCCTGAGGACGCGGGTTCGGTGGCAGCGGACTCGGCGCCGCTGTCGGGTCCGTGTGTGGGTGCGGCGGCGGCAACCGCGGCACCCATCGGGGCGGCGGCCAACGCCAAGGCGGACAGGGTCGTCACAGCAAAGCGACGCAGGGTGGCCCTCATCCGTTCTCTCGGGACGCTTCGCCGGTAGCGGACGCCATCTGGTCGATCAGCTCCCCCGCGACTCCCGCGAGCCGGCGTTCGTCGGCGTAGGCGAGACGGGACTCCAACTCGGCCAACGGAACCCACGCCACCTCGGTCACCTCGACGTCGGCGTCGGAGAGCTCGCCGCCCTGGAACCGGAGCAGATAGTGGTGCACGGTCTTGTGGACGCGCCTGCCCTCGGTCACGAACCAGTAGTCGATGCTGCCCAGTTCGGCGAGCACCGTGCCCTGGATCCCGGTCTCCTCCGCCACCTCACGCATCGCCGTCTGCTCGGCGGTCTCGCCCTGCTCGATGTGCCCCTTGGGCAGTGACCAGAGCAGCCGTCCCCGCCGGTCGGTCCGACCGATCAGCGCGGCGCACTGCTCGTCGCGGGGGCCGTCGAGGCCGTCGACCACGAGTCCGCCCGCCGACGTTTCGCGGACCGTACGCATGCGCGTGTTCGAGCGGTCGCCGTGCCCACTTCGTCGCCGCGGGTTGCGGCGACTGCGATTCGCGCGTTCGGCAGCAGACACCCAATCAATACTAGTTGCCCAGCGGGACCTGCCCCGAATCCCACACCGGCCGAGCGGCAAGCCGTCCCCCGCGCGTCGGTAAGCTGCGTACTCGTGGTTTCCCCTACTCCCGACGCCGATCGACGTGCCCGACTCCTCAAGGATGCCTCCGTGACCCTGCGGGGCCTCGCGGACGTGCTGACCCCCTTGGGTGCGCGGTTCGCCGCCGCCGGGCACGAGCTGTACCTGGTTGGCGGCAGCGTGCGGGACGCGGTGCTCGGCAGACTGGGCACCGATCTGGACTTCACCACCGACGCGCGGCCGGAGCAGGTGCAGGCAATCCTCAAGGGCTGGGCCGACAACCAGTGGGACACCGGCATCACGTTCGGGACGATCAGCGCCGCCAAGGGTGATCAGCAGATCGAGATCACCACCTTCCGCACCGATGCCTACGACGGGGTCACCAGGAACCCGGAGGTCGTGTACGGCACCAGCCTCGAGGAGGACCTGGTCCGCCGCGACTTCACGGTCAACGCGATGGCCGTCCGTATCGGCGCGGACGGATCGCAGGAATTCACCGATCCGCTCGGCGGCATGGACGCACTGCTCGACGGCGTTCTCGACACCCCCGCCGCGCCGGAGATCTCGTTCAACGACGACCCCCTCCGCATGCTGCGGGCCGCCCGGTTCGTCTCGCAGCTCGGCTTCGCCCTTGCGCCCCGGGTGCATCAGGCGATCGTGGAGATGGCCGGACAGATCGACCGGATCACGGCCGAGCGGGTGCGTGCCGAACTCGACAAACTGATCCTCGGCGAGTTCGCGATCGACGGCATCAACGTGATGTGCGAGACCGGACTGGCAGCCCGGGTCATCCCCGAGATCCCGAAGATGAAGCTGGAGATCGACGAGCACCACCAGCACAAGGACGTCTATCAGCATTCGCTCACCGTGCTGCAGCAGGCGATCGACCTCGAGGACGGCGACCCGGACCTGGTGCTGCGCTGGGCCGCGCTGCTGCACGACATCGGCAAGCCGGACACCAAACGCAACGAGCCTGCGGGCGGGGTCAGCTTCCACCACCACGAGGTGGTCGGGGCCAAGATGGTGCGCAAGCGGATGCGCGCGCTCAAGTACTCCAAGCAGATGATCGACGATGTCGGCCAGCTGGTGTTCCTGCACCTGCGTTTCCACGGCTACGGCGAGGGGCAGTGGACCGATTCCGCTGTCCGCCGCTACGTCACCGACGCAGGCGAACTGCTGCCGCGCCTGCACAAGCTCGTCCGCGCGGACTGCACCACCAGGAACAAGCGTCGCGCGGCGAAGCTGCAGGCCACCTACGACGACCTCGAGCAGCGGATCGCTCGGATCGCCGAGCAGGAGGACCTGGGCCGGGTCCGGCCCGACCTGGACGGCAACGCGATCATGAAGCTGCTCGGCATCCCCGCCGGGCCCGAGGTCGGCAAGGCATGGACCTTCCTGAAGGAACTGCGCCTGGACCGCGGCCCGCTCAGTCCGGAAGAGGCCGAGGCCGAGCTGCTCGCGTGGTGGGCACAGCAGCAGTAACCGCTATCCGATCAGCCGGAGCAGCTGAGTCAGATCGAACGAGCTGCTCAGCATCGGGATCTCGAGGGTGAAGCGGACGACGTGGCCGTCGCGGGTGGCGCGGACGTTGCGGGCGTCGTTGGGCAGTGGCGGCAACGGGATGACCGGCGCGGGCAGGTAGCGCCCCGGCACCGGGACCCCCCGCCAGCGGGCCCGGATCACCTCGATGCGCAGCACGTCGTCGGCGATCGAGGCGTCGACGAGGGCGGTCAGTCGGCGGTGCCGGTGCTCGGCGCGGATCAGTCCGGATTCCTCGGCGAACAGGATCCAGTCGAGGTTGCTCTGGAGATTGACCTGCGCCAACAGCGCCGACAGCGCGACGCGGCCCTCCAGATCGATCTGTGCGGTCCGGACCCGGGTCGGCGCGCCCGGCACGAGCCGAACCCCGTTGGCGACCGCCGTCACCTCCTCCAGCGCATGCCCGCCCCAGTCGATGCCCGTGAGCCGGGCCCGTGACTCGAAATGCGCGCCCTGACGTCGCACGCGAAACGAACCCAGCCGGGCCGTGACCGGCACGCCCTGCAGGGTGACGGTGACCTCCCGCCCGACGTACCGCCGCGCGATGCCGAGGCTGAGCGCGGTCATCACGCTGTCGGGGACCAGCGCCGTCATCGTGCCCGCGCCGAGGGTCGCCACCGGGTCGACCCAGGAGGTGGTGATCGACGACAACGACCATCCCGTGCCCATGACAGGCAACGATAGGCCTCAGCGCAGCCTCGCGTGCATCAGATAGACGTTGTAGCTGTCCCACTCCGACATGGTGAAGTACACATCGTCGGCGGTGGACCACGGATGCAGGAAGCCGCCGTACAGGTCCGGGTAGTCGGCGCTGCTCACCAGCGGGACTCCCGCCGACCACGCGCCCTGCGGGCTGTTCGCCTGGCGCAGCACGATGGTCTCGGCCGGTGCGTCCAGGTAGCTCATCTGCCACAGGTCGCGGGACCCGTCGTAGCGCACCGACACCTCCGAGGCCACACCGTCGAGGATGGGTGTGGGCGAATGCTCGCCGATCGGGGTCCAGGTCCCGTCGACCCAGTACTGGTAGGCCGACTTGTCGAGCACGTCGTCGGTGGCGACCCGGGCGAGGGCGATGGTGCCGAGCCGCCCGTTCGGGGTGCCGAACATGTAGACGTGGTCACCGGCAGGGACCATGCTCGTGACCTGGAATTGGTTCATCCCGAAGATGTTCTCCCACTTGGCATACGGGTCCTTGGTCCAGGTCTGGCCGCCGTCGTCCGAGTAGGCGATGCCGCCGTGGTTCGTGTACCACCTGCCGGGGACCATGCTCCAGCGCCGGACCGACATGTAGCTCATGTACTGCCGGTCGCCGATCGCGAAGCCGGAGGTCGGGATGGTCGTGGTCTCCCAATTCTTGACCTTGCGGCTGCCGAGCAGTTCGGCGGCGTGGCATGCGCTGTCCTGCACCATGGAGTCGAGGGTCAGGCCGTCGGAGAGGTCGCGGTCGGTGCTGTGCCCCAACACATTCGAGCGCCAGTCCTGGCCGTTCGCGCCCGGTGGTGCCCAACCCCGGCCGAAGGTGTCGCCGAACGCGATGGCCACCTCGCCCGGCCTGCTCTCCCACATGATGCCGAGGTCGGTGCCGTTGACCTGCCACCGCTTGTCGGTGCGGTTGATCGAACCGGGGCCGGTCAGCTGGGCCACCAGGGTCACCTCGTCGACCGTCGGTGCCGCGGCGGGGGTGCCGACCGGTCCCGGCTCCCATGGTGGGAACCGCGGGACCGGCGGCGGAGGCGGCGGCAGGCCGGGCCCGGGGATCGGGATGGGGATCGGTTCGGGGTCGGGGGCGATGGAGAACCGCGGTATCGACGATCCCCACGAGCCCGAACCCGAGGAGGAGGAACCGGACTCGGACGAGCCCGCGGGACCGGGTCCGGGCTGCTCGGGCGCGGTGTCGGTGATGTCCGGGCACGGATCGGCGCACGGGTCCGCGGGCAGCGGGGCCTGTGGGATGCGGGTCAGGTCCTGCGGCGGGTCGGGCACAGGGACCGGGACTATCTGGGGCCAGGGCACCTTGATGTCGATGCCGGGCGGCTCGGCGGACTCGTCCTTGGCGGACGGGTCGAAACCGGTCTCCCCGCAGGCGTTGGTGGGCGCACGCGCCCCCGTCGCGGTCGCCGGGGCGAGCACCGAGCCGGAGGCGGCGAGGGTGAGCACGAGCAGTGGTGCGCTCAGGCGACGGATCACGAAGCCCCCTTAGGCCTTCCCGATCGCCCACCGCCTCCGGACCGGCCACCGCGATCGTTGAGATGAATTTAGCAGTGGCCAACGACTCGCCGAGGGATTGATTAAGTGACCACTCAATGTATTATTGGCCACTCCGAGTACCAGGAGGACAGATGCGCACAGTCGACGTTGCCGCCAGGGCGGCCAAGCGGACCGCCCTGATGGACGCCGCGGCGCGGTGTTTCGCCGAGCGCGGCTACAGCGCCACCAGGACGGCGGACATCTGTTCGGGCGCGGGCATGAGTTCGGGCAATCTCTTCCACTACTTCCCCACCAAGCACGATGTGCTGCTCGCCCTCGTCGAACGCGACGGCGAGCAGACAAGCGAGGCGATGACCGATCTCGCGCAAGCCGGTGACCCCATGGCCGCGCTGCTTTCGCTCCTCGACGAGATCTGCGGGCTCGCGGGCGATCCGGTGTACTCCGGTCTCGCGCTGGAGATCTCGGCCGTCGCGCATCGCGACGAGGAGGTCGCGGCCCGGTTCAAGGCGAACGACCTCACCTTCCGGTGCGGGCTGGCGACGCTGGTGGAACGGGCCGGGGATGCCGGTCAGCTGTCCACCGATCTCACCCCGGAGCACGCCGCGACCTGGCTGGCCGCGCTCGCCGACGGCATGTTCGCCCGCGTGGCCGCCGACCCGGATTTCGATCCCTCGGCCCAGGCCCCGATCCTGCGCCGGATCGTCACCCAACTCCTCGTGGGCGGTCCCGAGTGAGCCTGCGCACCGGCACCGTTTCCGCACCGGTCGCTCCCGACCGGCTCCGCAATGTCGATGCGCTGCGCGGGTTCGCGCTGTTCGGCATCCTTGCCGTCAACATCTGGGCCTTCGCCGATCCCTACTACGCCTCGCCGGAATCGAACCCGGCGTTCGATTCCGGGCTCGATCACGTCGTCCGGTTCACGGTCTCGCTGCTCTTCGAGACCAAGTTCTACCTGCTGTTCTCGTTCCTGTTCGGTTACAGCTTCACGCTGCAGATGGCGGCCGCCGAGCGGGCAGGAACGGCCTTCCTCCCGCGGATGCTGCGCAGGCAGAGCGGGCTGCTCGCCATCGGCCTCGTACACGGGGCCGTCCTCTACTACGGCGAGATCCTGTCCACCTACGCGATTCTCGGCCTGATCCTGTTGGCGTGCAGGCACATATCGCCCCGCCGTGCCGTGCAGATCGGCGTCGGACTGGTGGCGGCGGTGGGCGTGGTGTGGATGCTCCTCGGGCTGCTGACGCTCGCGGAAGGCGGGGGCGAGGGCGTCGCCGCATCGGATGCGGCGGTCAAGCTGACGGCCTTCGGCGGTGACGCGGCCGCGACCCTCGGCTTCCATTCCGGGCACCTGCCGGAGACCATCTCGGCTCTGGTGGCCCTGCAGGCACCGAGCGCGATGGCCATGTTCTTCTTCGGATTCGCCGCCGGCCGGGTGCAGGCGTTCGCGGACCCGGACCGCTTTCGGCCGCTGATGCGGCGGATCCTGGTCTTCGGGTTGCCGGTCGGGCTGATCGGCGCGCTCGCCTACGCGCTGGCCGCGGCCTACGCGCCCGGCGGCGGCGTGGAGACCTTCGCGTTCGGGCTCGGGCAGCTGACGGCGCCGATGCTCACCGCGTCCTACGTCGTGGCAGGGGTGATGCTGTTCCGTACCGCCCCGGGCAGGCGGATCGAGTCGGCACTGGCCCCGATGGGCACGATCGCGCTCACCAACTACCTGCTCCAGTCGCTGGTGCTGGGCGTGCTGTTCACCGGCTACGGGTTCGGCCTGATCGACCGGATGCCACCGCTCGCGGTCCTGACGGCCGTGCCGGCGATCTTCGCGACCCAGCTCGTCCTCAGCCGCTGGTGGCTGCGCGGGCACAGGTACGGTCCGGCGGAGTGGGCGCTGCGCGCGATCACCATCGCGGGCATCCCGCCCTGGCGGCGTCGTGGCTAGCGGGTCGCCGTCGCCCCGCCGCCGACGGCTTCGCCGCGGCGTTGGCGGCCTCGCGGCGCTCCTGGCCCTCGTCCTGATCGGCGGGTTGGCGGTCGTCGCGGGCAACAGCTACGCGCTCCGCGAGGAGCGGGTCACGATCTCGACCGCCGCGGGCGCGCTCCGCGGCGTCCTCGCCCTCCCCCGCGATGCGGAGGGGCCGGTCGGACTCGTCGTCTTCGTGCACGGGGACGGGCCGGTGGAGGCGACCAGCGAGGGGTTCTATCGGCCCATCTGGGAGGCCCTGGCCGAGGCCGGCTATGCGTCGCTGTCCATGAGCAAGCCCGGAGTCGGCGGCTCCCAAGGCAATTGGCTCGAACAGTCCCTCCACGACCGTGCCGTCGAGGCCGGGGCGATGATCGACTGGGCGCTCGATCGCCCCGAGATCGACCCGCGGCGTATCGGGCTCTGGGGAGCGAGTCAGGGCGGCTGGGTCCTGCCCGAGGTCGCCGTCGACCGGCCGGAGGTGTCCTTCGTCATCGCGGTTTCACCGGCGGTCAACTGGCTCGACCAGGGCCGGTACAACCTGCTGGCCGAACTCGATGCCACCGGTGCCGGCGAAGCCGAACGTCGGGCCGCGATCGCCGAGAGCGACGCGGTCCGCGCCCTCCTGAATCGGGGCGCCCCCTACGAGGAGTATCTCGAGGCGTCGGCCGACGACGAGCCCATGGACCGCGACCGCTGGGGCTTCGTCCTGCGCAACCACACCGCCGACGCGACGGCCGCGCTCGGGGAACTCGGGCGCAGGGACATCCCGGTGCTGCTCGTCCTCGGCGAGGACGACCGCAACGTCGACGTCGGCGACACCAAGCGCGCCTACGAGCGTCTGCTCGGCGCCCGGCTCACCACGGCGCGTTTTCCCGGCGCCGCGCACACCCTCGCCCGGTCCGGCGTCGAGGAATCGGAGCTGTGGGGAGTCCTGGTCGGCACGTTCGCGCCGCGCCAGGTCTTCGTGCCCGGATATCTCGACGCCCAGCGCGACTTCCTCGCCGGCCTGCCATGACCACCGCTCCCACCTCTCGTCAGTCCCCGACCAGGTCCATGCGGAGGAACTCGCTGATGCGGAGCAGCCTCGGTGGGCGGGCCACGTCGTCCGAGAGGGCCTGGAACGCCTCGGCCTCCTCGACCAGGCGTGGCGCGGCGAGATCGACCTCCCGCCCATCGACTCGGAGCCGCGCACCGTCGGCCGCCAGGACGTTCTGCACCCAGTCCGAGCGCGATCCGTACACCAGAACGAACAGGTAGCCGCCGTCGACGGGAAAGGCGTCGAGCGGTGTGCGGTAGGTGGCGCCGGAGGTGCGACCCACGTGGGTCAGCACCGGCCACTTCCCGCCCGCGATCGCGCGAGGGTTGAACACCCGCTTGTTGATGTGCCCCCACCACCTCGGCATCGGCATCGGGTTCTCCTTCCCTCGTTCGGTTGATTCCCGGCGGGAGTCCTTACAGATGTAAGGCTGACTTACGCCTGTAAGCTTGTCAACATTTCCGCACCCTGGAGTTGAGCCCTCGTGTCACCATCACCGCAGCCGCCACGGCAACCACTCAGCCGAGATCTCGTGTTGGAGGCCGCGATCCGGGTCGCGGATCGTGGTGGCGTGGAGGCGATCACGATGCGCCGGGTGGCGCAGGAACTCGGAGTGGAGGCGATGTCGCTCTACCACCATGTGCCGAACAAGGACGCGATCCTCGACGGTGTGGTCGACGCGGTGTTCGCGGCGATCGCACTACCCGATGCCCGGTGCGACGACTGGCGCGACGCGATCCGGGTCCGCGCTTCCTCCGCGCGCACTGTCCTGTCACAGCACAGTTGGGCCCTCGGCCTCATGGACTCCCGTCGCAACCCGGGTCCGGCGACGCTACGCCATCACGACGCAGTCCTCGGCGTCCTCCGGGAGGCCGGATTCACGCTGCCGATGGCCGCGCACGCCGTCTCGCTGGTCGACAGCTATATCGGCGGGTTCGTCCTCCAAGAGGCGAACCTGCCGGTGACGACGCCGGGCGATGTCGAGGAAGTGGCGGGCAGCATCCTCGAGCAGCTCCCTGCGGCCGAGTTGCCGTACCTCACCGAGATGATCGTCGACCACGCCCTGCAGCCGGGCTACGACCACACGAGCGAGTTCGGCTACGGCCTGGACCTCATCCTGGACGCGCTCGAGGCCAGGAGGTAGCGCGCAGGAAGTCGCGGTCGGAACCGGCGTCGCCGCTCGCGCGTCCAACACGTATGGGACTGGTGGAGTACTCGTTCGGCACCGGCGAGGGCGCGCCGCGGGACTGGGTGTCCGAGGCGGACCTGGACCTCGGCGGCATCGGGGCCGCGGACGCGGTGAGCCTCGACTTCGACGGCGACGGTCTGCTCGACGACGCGATGTGGGACAGCGACGGGGACGGGGGCGCGGATCGTTCGGTGCTGGACGTGGGTGACGAGGGTCGGTACTTCGAGGACGCCTCGGGTACCGGGGTCTGGGACCTCGAGGTCCCGCCGCCTCCCGCCGAGGCCGGGCACGAGCTGCGCTGGACCGACCCCGGGGGCGTGGACCGTAGAGTGCCGGGCGGCGAGGACGCGCTGCCGGTGGAGGTCGACCTCGACCTCGACGGTGCCCCCGACATCGCGGTGATCGACACCGACGGGGACTCGCTGGTCGACGTCACCCTGCTCCGGTCGGGCCCGGGCGGCCCCTACGCCGCGATCGAGGTCGACGAGCGGTTCGACGGGGCGGCGGACGTGACGCTGTCCGATACTGACGGCGACGGCCGGCTGGACACAGTCGTCCGCGGTTCCGGTTGATCGCGGGCGCTCAGCGTGGCGCCCGACGCAGCGAGTTCGCCGCAACCCCCGCCAGGCCGAGCCCGTACACCGCGGCCCCGGCGAAGACGAGTCCCGGTGAGTGCCCGTCGGGGGCGACCACCGTCGCCGCGGCGGCCAGCGCGCCGATGAACGCCATGTTGAACACGGTGTCCTGCAACGCGAACACCTGCCCGCGCCGGGCGTCGTCGATGTCGATCTGCATCGCCGCGTCCCCGGTGAGCTTGATCGTCTGCCCGGCGAGGCCGAGTAGGAACGCGCCGACCAGCAGCATCGGCTGGGTGAGCCCGGAGATCACCCCCAGTTGCACGGCGGTCGCGAACACCAGCGCGCCCACGACAGTCGGGGACCTGCCGATGCGTGGGATGAGAAACGGGGTGACGGCCGCGGCGAGCAGCATGCCGGCCGCCGCGGCGCCGACCGCGACCCCGAATCCGGCGAACCCGCCCGGCAGCGCGCCCGCATACGAGGGATCCCGGAGGATCAGCACCATGATCAGCGTGTTGATCCCGAACACGATGCGGTGCACGCCGATTCCGATCATCGCGGTGGTGACGCCGGGGGCGCCCCACACGGCGGTGGCCCCGGTGCGCAGGCCTGCCAGCACCGCCCGGACGGCGTCGAGGCCGGTCGGACCCGCATCGGCGAGGTCGCCGGTCGGTCCGAGGCGGTGCGCGGCGAAGCCGACCGCGGCGAGGGCGCCGATCGCGGAACCGACGGAGGCGATGGCGACCGTGAGGCCGGAGCCCCGATCCCCCTCGCCTAGCACTCCGAGGAGCGCGACCGCCGTCCCGGCCCCCGCGGCGGACACCCCGGCCCCCGCGGTCGCCAGCACGGAATTCGTTGACACCAGCCAGGATTGGCGCACCACGTTCGGCAGTGACGCCGAGACCCCCGCCAGCACGAAGCGGCTGACCCCGACCGCGGCGAGCGCGAGCAGCAGCAACGGGGTCTGAGGTCCGCCGGTCAGGAGCACGGCCGCGGCCGCCAGGATCAGGCCGCCGCGCAGCAGGTTCGCCCACATCAGGACGGCGCGCCGGTCCCATCGGTCGAGCAGGGCGCCGGCGAAGGGGCCGACCAGCGAGTAGGGCAGCAGCAGGACCGCGAACCCCGCGGCGATCGCGATGGGATCGGTCTCCCGTTCGGGGTTGAACAGGATGGCGCCGCCGAGCGCGGCCTGGAAGAGCCCGTCGCCGAACTGGCTCGCGAAGCGGACGGTGGTGAGTCGGCCGAGTCCGGGTGACCGGCGCAGCATGGAGCGCAGGCCGCCGTGCTCGCGCGTCGGGTCGGTCGGGGTCGGATCGGGTGGCGTCGACTCCCCCGGCGTCGCGCTTCCCGGCGTCGAGTTCACCACCAGCTGACCCTATCGCGGCGCCGGCGCGAGCTCCCGTGTGCGCCACCACGCGACGGTGGCGGCGGCCGCATCGGCCAGTGGGGTCGGCGCCAGCCCCAGCAGTCGCTCGCTGCGGCCGGAGTCCAGCACGAACGGTCGCTCGAACTGGTACAGCATCTCCGCCAGTTCGCGGCTGTCGCGGTGAACGAGTCCGGCGCCGCGGATCAGCCAGCCGGGCAGCACGCCGGTCTTCGGGTCAGGCACGCCCGCCGCCGAGGCGTAGGCGTGCACCATCGCGCGCTGGGTGATCGCGGGGCCGGTCGGCGCGTGCAGGACCGAGTTCCACAGCGAGGGGTCGGCGGCCGCGGCGATCATGGCCGCCGCGAGGTCCGGCACGTAGGTGAACGAGTGTGGGGTGTCGAGGCCACCCATGACGCGAACGGTCTTGCCCGACAGAATGATCGGCACCATTCGTTCGCCCGCATGCGCCATCAGCACCCGCGGCCCGAAGAAGTCGGAGGCGGCCACGCTGACAGTGGCGGTGTCCGAGGCCTCGCGCTGGCGCAGCAGTTCGGTGCGGATGCCCAGCTTGCCGTCACGGGCCTCGCGCGGGGTGTCCTCGGTGATGGGACCGTCGACATGCCCGTAGGAGTACAGGCTCTCCGGGCACACCACGACTGCCCCTGCCCGGCCGGCGGCGGCGAGCACGGCCCGCTCTGTGGAGGGCAGCTCGCGACGCCAGGCCTCGGCCGAGTACGCCGAGCCGTGGGTGCAGTGGAACACCGCCGCGGCGCCCTCGAGAGCGGCGTCGAGCGCGCCAGGCACGGAGACGTCGACGCGGAGCCGCTCCACGTTGGGGCGCTCGGGTCCGGAACCGGACCTGGTCAGCACGCGGACCCGGTGTCCCTGTGCCGCCAACTGGTCGGCGACCGTCCATCCGACGGGTCCCGCGCCGGTCACTACCTGCACTGTCGACATCGCAATCACTCCTTGGTGTGGTTTCGGATATTCGAGAGCACTGCTCTCGAAACAACAGTGCGCCGGCTTCGAGAGAATGTCAAGAGCACTGCTCTCTTTTGTTGACAGTGCTCACGAAACCGGTCAGGCTGGGGCGGTGACCGGTACCCCGCGCGAACGCGCACGCGAGCAGACCCTGGCCGACATCACCCGGATCGGCCGGGAGCACCTGGCCAGGGACGGGGCGGCGGCGCTGTCGCTACGCGCGGTCGCCAGGGACCTCGGGGTGGTCTCCTCGGCCGTGTACCGGTACGTGGGCAGTCGCGACGAACTGCTCACCCTGCTCGTCGTGGAGGGATACACCGAGTTGGGTGACGCGGTGGACGCGGCGGTGGCCGCCGTGCCCGCAGGAGATCCGCGTGCCCGGTTGCACGCCGTCGGGCATGCGGTCCGGGACTGGGCGCTGGCGGAGCCGGCGTGCTACGGGCTGCTGTTCGGTAGTCCCGTGCCTGGTTACCGGGCCCCGGCCGAACGCACCACCGGGCCGGGCACCCGCGTCGTCGGCGTGCTGGTCCGAATCTTCGACGACGCCAACCGATCCGGTGAACTCGTTGTCCCACAGACAATTCCGATTGGTGAGTCGCTGCGTGCGAACCTGCGGGCGATCCGGGCGGAGCTGGGTCTCGACCTGTCCGAGGAGGCACTGGCGCGCGGGGTCCTGGCCTGGTCCTCGCTGTTCGGCGCGGTGAACTTCGAGGTGTTCGGTCAGTACGGGGTGGACACCTTCGCGGACCCGCGGGCGCTGTTCGAGCACCATCTGTCGGTGCTGGACGAGATGGTCGGGCTCGCCCCGCCGGAGTGAGGCGGCCGGCCGGGCGGCGCGTTACCCGGCACGCGTGTCGTCCGCCGGTGCGATGATTGTCCGGTGGACCACGCAGAAGAACCCGAGGACCGGATGGCGCCGACCGAACCGATCGTGCGCCCGGGCAGCCTGCTGATCTCCTCGACCGAGCTCACCGAGCCGGCCTTCCGCCGCACCGTGGTCTACGTCATCGAGCACAACGACGCGGGCAGCCTGGGTGTGGTGATCAACCGGCCGAGTGAGACCGCGGTGCAGGCGGTGCTGCCCCAGTGGACCGAGCTGTGCGCCAATCCGCGGGCGCTGTTCATCGGCGGCCCGGTGAAGCGGGACTCGGCGCTGTGCCTGGCCACGCTGCGTACCGGCGCGAACATCGACGGGGTGTCCGGGGTGCGCCGGGTGGACGGCCGGGTGGTCATGGTCGACCTCGATTCCGATCCGGACGCCGTCGGCCCGCTCATCGAGGGCGTGCGGGTCTTCGCGGGGTACTCGGGCTGGACCATGGGGCAGCTGGACTCGGAGTTGCAGCGCGACGACTGGACAGTGCTGTCCGCGCTGCCGTCCGATGTGATCGGCCCGCCGCGGATCGATCTCTGGGCGCACGTCCTGCGCCGCCAGCCGCTCCCCCTCGCGCTGCTCGCGACCCACCCGATCGACGTCGACCGGAACTGACCAGCCCGGCCCGCTCGGTTCACCGGCCGGGCGCAGCGCCCGCCGGTTCCGGGTCCTGGCGGCGGGCGAACCGCTGCGCCAGCGCGGCGCAGACGATCAGCTGGATCTGATGGAAGATCATCAATGGCAACACGATCAGGCCGACCGGCTGCCCGGCGAAGAGCACCGAGGCCATCGGCAGCCCGGTCGCGAGCGACTTCTTGGAGCCACAGAAGAGGATCACGATCCGGTCCGGCAGCGAGAACCCGAGCGCGCGCCCGGCGAAGGCCGTCACCCCGAGCACCGTCGCGAGGATCGCGCAGCAGACCGCGACCAGCGCCAGCACCCGCCAGGCGGAGAGCCCGCTCCATGCGTGCTCGTTCATGCCCGCGCTGAACGCCGAGTACACCACCAGCAGGATCGAGCCGCGGTCGACGATCTTGGTCGGTGCGGCATGCCGCTGCAGCCAGCCGGTCACCCACGGCCGGATCAGCTGACCGATGACGAACGGCAGCAGCAGCTGCAGCACGATGTCGACGATCGAGGACGCGTCGACGGTCGCCTCGCCGGTGGTGTTCATCAGCAAGATCACCAGCAGCGGCGTGATGAACACCCCGATGAGATTCGAGAACGACGCGCTGACGACCGCCCCCGCGACGTTGCCGCGCGCGATCGAGGTGAACGCGATGGACGACTGGACCGTCGAGGGCACCAGGCACATGTAGAGCACGCCGGTGTACAACTCGTCGGTGAGGACCGTGGGTGCCAGCACGCGCAGCGCGAGCCCGATCAGCGGGAACAGCAGGTAGGTCGACGCCAGCACCACCGAGTGCAGGCGCCAGTGCTTGAGCCCCTCGAGCGCCTCGCGCGGGTGCAGCCGGGCGCCGTAGAGCAGGAACAGCAGCGCGATCGCGATCTTGGTGGCCCAGTCAAGTGCCGTCTGCCCGCCACCGGATGCGGGGAAGATGCTGGCCACGACGGCCACCGCGATGATCGACAGGATGAACCCGTCGATGTAGAACCTGCTCAAGAACTTCACATCGGTAACGGTAATCCGGGGCCGAATGTCAGCGGTCGGCCAGCCGCCGGTCCGCGAGGGCGTTCAGCACGCCTGCCATCTCCTCTGCCCGTGGCGTGGTGACCGTCAGCCGCTGCCCGTTCGCGGCGGTGAAGACGACCGCGGGCCCGGTCGTGGTGACCACCCCGTAGTTGCCGCGGCCCTTCAGGCGCAGACCCCATCCGCCGAAATCCCTGGACGGGTTCACCTCCTCGACGTGGGCCCCGGCCAGCTCCTCGATCCCGTACCCGACCGCGGTCATGCCCAGGTTGCGCACCCACAGCCCCGTCTCGTCGAGGGTGACGCGGAAGCGCAGCAGCCCGACCATCAGCACCGAGACCGGCACGAAGACCGCCAGCGGCCACCACGAGCCCGCCCGCGCGCAGAGCCCGGCGGTGATCGCCGCGCCGACCCCGAGCAGCACCGCCGTGGTCATGGGCCCGAGCCCGAGCCGCTGGGTGATCGGCAGGTTCACCTGCCCGCGGGGCAGCCGGGGGTCCGGCGGCATGGTCGCCGAGGATCGTTCGCGATAGTCGCGCAGGGACGAGGCCCCGAGGATGCCGACGGCGGCGCCTGCCACGATCCCGAGCCCGATCCACGACATCGGCAGCGTCACGTTCACGGCTGTAGCGAGATCCAGTTGCGCGGCGAGCAGCGCGATCCACAGGGTGAACAGCAGGCCGACCACGGTCAGGCCGACGATCAGCATCGCGCGGCGCATCATCAGCATCGCGCCCGCGAGGGCGGCGATCGCGCTGGCGCCGCATCCGACGAGGAGGATCACGATCACCATGGTCGCGGCCAGCGACCCAGGCGTGCTGAAGCCGTCGGGGCCGGTCCCGGACCAGTGCGTGGCGATGGTCTCGGGCAGGCGTGCGGACCAGAGCCTGGTGAGCGTCAGGCCTCCGGCGGCCGCGAGCGCGGGCACACCGATGCCGAACAGGACGCCGGCCGGATCGAAGGTCCGGGAATTGCTCATGGGCGCCGATTCAACCAGGTGCTCGCGCGCGGACCCCTTCAGCTGGGCAGGCAGGCGCCCTTGAGGGCGCACGATCCGCAGGAGTCCATGCCGCAGTCCGCGGCGGCCGCGGCGTCGGCAGCGTGGTCGGCGGACTCCGGCTCGGCGGGGCTGCCGCAACCGCAGTCGTGGCCGCAGCCACCGGCAGGGGCGGCCGCGGCGGCTGCGCGGGCTCCCATGGATCCGCCGTACCCGGCGGTGACCAGGGCCGCGACCACGGCGACGGCGACGGCGAGAAGTCCGCCGGCCGTGCCGAAGGCGAGGGCGCCGATACCGCCGATGACCAGCAACAACGCGGCCGCGGCCATGGTGGGCGCGGCGATGCGGTTGGCGAGGCGGAAGGCGTCGTCGCTGGCGAGGGCCTCGGGGGTGGTGACCCCGGCCCAGCGGTTGCGCGGCAGCCGGCCGGCGATCCCGGCGACCGCCACCACGCCGACGGCGAGGGCGACTACGAACAGCACGGTTGCGACGATGACCACGGGTCCAGGGTACGGCGGGGACCGATGACCGGGACTATTCGGGTGACACCTTAGGCTGGTCGACGGTAATCCATGCCCGAGAACCAGCGCCGAGACGCCGAGCTCAGCGCAGAGTAGATAGCGAAACACGTGACCGAGCCAGTGCAGCAGCCAGCGGACGACGCCACCCCTCAGCACCGATACACCGCGGAGCTCGCGGGTCGGATCGAGCGGCGGTGGCAGGAGCTGTGGAGTGAGCGCGGCACCTTCAACGCGCCGAACCCGGTCGGCGATCTCGCCGGGGAGCTGCCCGCGGACAAGCTCTTCGTCCAGGACATGTTCCCGTACCCGTCCGGCTCGGGCCTGCACGTCGGGCACCCGCTCGGCTACATCGCGACCGACGTGTTCGCGCGCTTCCACCGCATGCACGGGCACAACGTGCTGCACACCCTCGGCTACGACGCCTTCGGCCTGCCCGCCGAGCAGTACGCGGTGCAGACGGGCACCCACCCGCGCACCACCACCGAGTCGAACATCGAGAACATGAAGCGGCAGCTGCGCCGGCTCGGGCTCGGCCACGACGAGCGGCGCTCGCTGGCCACCACCGATGTGGACTTCTACCACTGGACGCAGTGGATCTTCCTGCAGATCTTCAACGCCTGGTATGACATCGACCTCAAGCGGGCCCGCCCCATCGCGGAGCTGGAGGCGGAGTTCGAGTCCGGTGCGCGCACCGCCCCGGACGGCCGGTCCTGGACCGCGCTCGACGCGGGTGAGCGCCGCACGGTGATCGACTCGTATCGCCTTGTCTACCGGTCGGATTCGATGGTCAACTGGTGCCCCGGGCTCGGCACCGTGCTGGCCAACGAGGAGGTCACCTCCGACGGTCGCAGCGACCGCGGCAATTTTCCGGTGTTCCGTAAGCATCTGCAGCAGTGGATGATGCGGATCACCGCGTACTCGGACCGCCTCGTCGACGACCTCGAGTTCCTGGACTGGCCGGACAAGGTCAAGGCCATGCAGCGCAACTGGATCGGGCGCTCGCACGGTGCCCAGGTCCGGTTCGGGGTCGACCCGGCGGTCGACGACGTCGCGATCGAGGTCTTCACCACCCGTCCCGACACCCTGTTCGGTGCCACCTACGTCACCCTCGCCCCCGAACACGAGCTGGTCGATCGCCTGGCCTCGGGCTCGTACGCGGACGACGTGGACCCCCGCTGGACCGGCGGCGCGGCCACCCCGGCCGAGGCCGTCGCCGCCTACCGCGCCTCCATCGCCGCGAAGACAGACCTGGAGCGGCAGGAGAACAAGGAGAAGACCGGCGTCTTCCTCGGCGAGTATGCGGTGAATCCCGTGAACGGGCACCGGCTTCCGATCTTCATCGCGGATTACGTGCTCACCGGGTACGGCACCGGCGCGATCATGGCGGTGCCCGGGCACGACCAGCGCGACTGGGAGTTCGCGACCACCTTCGGCCTCGACATCGTCGAGGTCATCGCAGGCGGCGACATCACCGAGGCCGCCTACACGGGCGACGGTCCGCTGGTGAACTCGGACTACCTGGACGGCCTCGACGTCGCGGCGGCCAAAGCCGCCATCACCGCGCGCCTGGAGGCGGACGGCACCGGCAAGGGCACCATCCAGTACAAGCTGCGGGACTGGCTGTTCGCCCGTCAGCGGTACTGGGGCGAGCCCTTCCCGATCGTCTACGGTGCGGACGGCGTCGCGCACCCGCTGCCGGAATCGATGCTGCCGGTGGAACTCCCGGAGGTCGAGGACTACGCGCCGGTCTCCTTCGACCCGAACGACGAGAACTCCGAGCCGTCCCCGCCGCTGGCGAAGGCCACCGACTGGGTGAACGTCGAGCTCGATCTCGGCGACGGACTGCAGAGCTACCACCGCGACACCAACGTGATGCCGCAGTGGGCGGGCAGCTCCTGGTACCAGCTGCGCTACATCGACCCGACCAACAACGACGAGTTCTGCGCCAAGGAGAACGAGCAGTACTGGATGGGTCCGCGTCCCGAGCTGCACGGCCCGAACGACCCGGGTGGCGTCGACCTGTACGTCGGCGGCGTCGAGCACGCGGTGCTGCACCTGCTGTACTCGCGGTTCTGGCACAAGGTCCTCTTCGACCTCGGCTACGTGAGCTCGAGCGAGCCGTACCGCCGGCTGTACAACCAGGGCTACATCCAGGCCTACGCCTACACCGACTCGCGGGGCGTCTACGTGCCCGCGGAGGAGGTCACCGAGCGCGACGGTGAGTACTTCCACGGCGACGAGCCGGTCCACCGCGAGCACGGCAAGATGGGCAAGTCCCTGAAGAATTCCGTTGCGCCGGACGAGATCTGCGAGGAGTACGGCGCCGACACCCTGCGCGTGTACGAGATGTCGATGGGGCCGCTGGACACCTCACGGCCGTGGGCGACCAAGGACGTTGTCGGGTCGCACCGGTTCCTGCAGCGCGTCTGGCGCACGGTCGTCGACGAGGAGACCGGTGAGCTGCGGGTCACCGACGAGGTGCCGACCGACGACACCCTGCGCGCGCTGAACAAGACGATCGACGGCGTCAACGCGGACTACGCCGCGCTGCGCGACAACACCGCGGCGGCCAAGCTGATCGAGCTGAACAACCACCTGACCAAGGAGTACCCGAACGGGGCGCCGCGGTCGGCGGTCGAGCCGCTGGTGCTCATGCTCGGCCCGCTGGCCCCGCACCTCGCCGAGGAGCTGTGGTCCCGGCTCGGGCACGAGACCTCGCTTGCGCACGGTCCGTTCCCGCTGGCCGAGGACAAGTGGCTGGTCGACGACACCGTCGAGTACCCGATCCAGGTCAACGGCAAGCTGCGCAGCCGGCTCACCGTGGCCGCCGACGCCGACCCGAAGTCCATCGAGGCCGCGGCCCTGGCCGACGAGAAGATCGTCGCCCTCCTGGAGGGCAACGCGCCCCGCAAGGTGATCGTGGTGCCGGGCAAGATGGTCAACATCGTCAAGTAGGCGCTCCGCGCCCGTGCGCGGTTAGCGGGTCCAGGGACCCGCTAACCGCGCACAGGTGGCGAAGCCGCCTTCAGCACTCGGTCGGTGCCGGTTCCCCGCGCAGCCGGGCGTCGACCCAGTCGAATGCCCCGGAGTTCCCGGTGAGTTCGCCGAGGATGTGTTCCCCGGGCACCTGCCGGTACAGCGCGCGCACGCCGTAGCCGCACTGCTCGTCGTACAGGTTGCGGGAGCCGAGCGCCGGGATCCAGAACTCCTGCCCGCCGCTGTAGATGTACAGCGGCGTGCCGGACTTACGGTCCGCCATCTTCATCTTCGTGTAGATGTCATGTGCGACAGGTGAATCCAGTGCTTGCTTCACATTCGCGAGTGCTTCGGCTGGAATCCCGAGGACGCCGGCCAGCGCGAGGGTGTTCGCGCACTGGTCCTTGATGGACGTGATGCTCAGCCGCTGACCGAGAGTGTTGATCAGCGGGAGGATCTCGGGGTTCTCCCTCGTGATCCCGAACAGCGCCGCGAGGAACAGCCCCCCGGCGAGGTTGCCGTTCATGGTGCGTCCGAGCATCTCGAAGTCCGCCGGTATCCCGCCCATCGCGGCGCCGACGATGTCGCCTGCCAGTTCGGGGGCATAGGAGTCGATCAGCTTGACCGCGCCGTGCGTCGCGATCGAACCGCCGGAGTAGCCCATCATGGCGAGCTTGCTGCTGCCGAACTCGGCGGGGAACACGGTGCGCATGCCGCGGATGGTGTCGAGGATCGCGTGCCCGGCGACGAAGGGTTCGGCGTACGCCATCCGGGGGCCCTCGTGATCGGGGATGAGCACCGCGTAGCCGCGTTCCTCGGCCTTCGTGGTGACGGGCCGGAGCAGCTCGAGGAAGTTCTCCGTCGGTGTGATCCCGTTTCCGAGGGTGTGGCCCGGGGTGCAGCTCCGCCCGAGCCCGTTGATCGGCACGTTGTTGACCAGGACCGGCCGCGGTCCCGGGCCGGGCCAGGGGGTTGCGGGTACGACGAGAGTCGCGGTCGCGAACGACGGCGCGCCTGCCGAGTCGGTGCTCTTCACCTTGATCTGGCGCACCTCCCGCACCGGCCCGCGCAGGAGCGCTCGGGCGGCAGGCGTCACATCGCGGGTCTCGATGACCTGGCCGTTGGTCATGCCGGGGAGGCCGGGCGGGTACACGTCGAAGAACGGATCCCCGATCGGTTTGGGCAGCATCTCGGCGCGCAGCGTCTCGAGGGGCGGGGGATCGAGATCGGGCCCCGGGATCACCGAGCCGACCACGCCCGGAATCGCGGACCCCAGCGGTGATCCGGCGGCGGAGCCGGTTCCGAGAGATCCGGTGATCAGCGTCGTCCCGTTCAAGGGCGTGCCGTCCGAGGCGGTGCCGTCGGTCAGGGACCCGGTGCCGATCGAGCCCTCACCTCCGGCGCTGCCGGAGGATTGGGCGACGGCGGTGCCGACCGACGTGCCACCCCCGATCGCGACGCTGACCGCCAAGGCGGCCACACCCATTCGTACCCAGAAACCCCCGTGCTGGATAGGCATGCGCGGCACCGTAACACCGGATTGCCGCGGCCCGAACGGCTTTCGGAGACCACGGTTATCACATCGTGAGCTGCGGTCCACCGAATACGGACGAACCGGACGCGGTGACGGATCGATGCCGGCTCCTCGTTCCATGGAATCCCGTCGGCATCGCCGGTACCCTCGCAACTAGAACAGGTTCTAACAATGAAGGGGTACCGGCATGGCGGCATCACGCGAAGACATCCTGAACACCATCGAGAGCTACGTGAAGTCGGTGGCGGGCGGCACCGTGGACGACGTCCTGGCGCTGTACGCGCCCGGCGCCACCGTCGAGGATCCGGTCGGCACCGACCCGCGGACCACCGAGGAGTCGCTGCGCGAGTTCTACGGCATCATCGAGCCGCTCGAGCAGACCGCCGAGCTCGGCGTCGTCAAGATCGCGGCGGGCACGGCCGCCTTCAATTTCACCCTCACCACCATCATGGGTGATCAGAAGGTCGAGATCTCCGTCATCGATGTGATGACCTTCGACGACGACGCCAAGATCACCACCATGAAGGCGATCTGGGGTCCGGAGGACATGGTCGCCAGCTGACCGCTCGCCCGGGTTCGGCCTGCGGGTCATACTCAGGTCGGACCCGGGATCAGCTCCAGGCCTGACGACAGCTGGCCGTCGCCGCAATACGTTCGGATCGCAACAGAATCACCAGGCGACCGAAAGCGTGTGATGACCCAGATCTTGTCCCAGGCCGAGGCCCCGCCGACTCCCCGCTCACTTACGCGCATAGTGGGCGTGGACGTCGCGCGGGGCCTTGCCGTGCTCGGGATGATCGCCGTGCACACCGCCAGCGCCGAACAGATCGGCGAGTTCGCCTTCTTCGCGCTCAGCGGCCGATCCGCCATTCTCTTCGCGGTCCTCGCCGGGGTGTCGCTGGCCCTCACCACCGGCGGCACCCGCCCGCCCGCGGGGCCAGGGCTGGCCGCGGCGCGCAGGTCCATCGCCGCGCGGGCTCTCGCCCTCTTCGTCCTCGGCCTCGTCCTCACCCAGCTCGGTTCGCCGGCGATGGTCATCCTCGCGACGTACGCGGTCCTGTTCCTGATCGCGCTGCCGCTGCTGCGGCTGAGCTGGCAGTGGCTGGCCGCCGCCGCGGCCGTGGCCGCCGTCGCGGGCCCGCTGCTCTCGTTCGCCATCCGTTCGCACGTGGCGGTGCCCGACACCTTCGGGGAGACCGCGCGATTCGACATGCTCACCTCGGTGGACGGGATCCAGCACCTCGGTTCGGTGATCCTGCTGCAGGGCACCTACCCGGTGCTCACCTGGGTGCCGTTCCTGCTCGCGGGCATGGCCATCGG